>Ga0172378_10000417_pt1 | contig 36838 bp, 45 predicted proteins | sample GrowelOW332metaG_FD_119755 | JGI IMG/M metagenome (GOLD analysis project Ga0172378, IMG submission 119755) | Groundwater microbial communities from an aquifer near a municipal landfill in Southern Ontario, Canada - Pumphouse #3_1 metaG | ecosystem: Environmental > Aquatic > Deep subsurface >...
GCTATGGGATTACAAATTTTAAGCATTTAAAGAATAGAGTTTTTTTGATATTTAATAATAATGAACCCCGTAAAAAGTTGTGATATTTAAAAAAAGACTAACCCCGTAAAATTTCGGAGTACCAAAATTAAACACTGATTTATCAGTGTTTTTTTATAAAAAGTATTCAATTAAAAATTATTTCTTTTTCTTTTGATTATTATTAGTCTCTTTATTTTTATAATTGGACTTAATAGCAAAAAATTGTTTTCGTTCTTTATCTGATGAAAACAATTTTGTTTTTGCTTTTTTTATTTTTTTAGAACCAAACATTTTCCATTCTCCTTTTTCATTAAAGATAAACATATTTTATAAATATTGTCGTAATCAAGATTTTTACAAGTTATTTTTTTATCAAGTTCGATGATATTATCTAATTCTGAGATTTTAAAGCATGTTGGATTATAATCTTTTAGTGTTACTCCACAGATATAATTACTTTCATCAATTGCATCTATGAACATTGGGACAAATGCACAAGAATTACCATCTTTAGAATAAAAATTACATTCCTTTTGGCCAACAATATTGTCATTTATTATTTGTATTTTGTCATAATAATAAAACAATTCTCTATGAACAACTCTTTTAGAACAATATTCATTTAAAAGAGTACGAATGTAGGAAGTAAAATTCATGTTATATTTTTCTAATAGAACATCATGAATATAAATAAATTCGCTTTTATATTTTTTACTAATTCTAAATGGTACATTCATTATTGCATCATCATTAAGATCAAAAGTCTTTAGATAAACATTAAAAATGTTTCTTTCAACAAGTAATGTGGTTTCTTCATTACCATTGTTATATTTTACAAATTTTGAATGAACGTCTTCACGGTAATGCGAAAGAGTAGGAATTAATGAATTTAGGAAACCGCTTATGTTTACATTATTGTTTTTTGAGTATCCAAAACGTTCACCATCTTCTTTGAGAACATTCCATATTGATATAGAAAATGAAAAATTCGTCGATTGTTTAAATTTTCTTTTGTTTATTTTCATATTATTACTATACTTTTTGTAGCAGAAAAACTCAATAAAAAATTAATTATTTACGATTTTATGGACTATTTTTATAAATTTTGTATAGAAATAAATAATAAATATATGATACAGCAACTATATTAACAATGATAAATGTGTTATGTAAAATTAAAATACTAGTTTAAAAAAAGTGTTTTAAAGGGTGAAATTTAAGGAGGAATAATAATGTTTAAATTATTCAATAATGTTAGTAAAAATGAAATGAAGCATACAACGAGAGGTATATTTAGATATAAAAATCGGAAACCTCTTATTATGCTAAAAGGTGGTCATGGTAATGATAATATAAAATATTTAAGGAAACATGATTTATCATTTAAAATTGATAATATTTATGGAAATCATGTTAGATCTGGTCATATTGATTGTCATAAAAAAATCATAGAACGTGAAAAAGATGGTCATATGTGGTTTCCAAAGCAATGGAATAATGATAAAATAAAAAAATCAGGACTTCATGTTGCAAATTTAAAAAAGAACCATCATGTTGCAGATCATAGACCAATGCATGGTAAATATGATGGAGTTGATGTTGTAGCTTATAAATCAAAAGGACATATATGTGGTATTTGTCCAAAATTTAGGAAACCGGAATAAAAATGAAAAAGAAAAGCACTAGATTAGAATTGGCTTTTGATGCTTATATGGATAGGCTTCAAGATCTTTTAGATAATCCAGAATATGAAGATTTATCGAATAGAAAACTGAATCCACTTATTAAAGCAAATGAAAAAATAATGTTGGATGCTCTATTAGAAGATGAAGATGAGACAGCTAACTTATTGCGACAACCTCTTGTTCTGGAAAAATTGTTAAATTTTATTTTTTCTATACAAGAGAAGTTTAAATCGCGTAAAATAGCTAAACAAATGGATGAAGCGTTAATAGATATAAGAAATAATAAATACTCGACTGTATCTAAAGATTATTTTAAGTACATTAAAAGAAAAATAAAAGCAGCCAACAAAATATTAGAAGATAATTAATTGTTATTAATAATGTAGATATTGTACGATTTAGAAATTTTCTTAATATGATTTCTAATATAAATATTATAGAATGCAAGTATATTTTTTATTGAATAATAATTTTAAAAATTATACTTTTACTATAAAAAAGAAAAATCAATTCTTATTATTATTAATCCATATACATTTATGGTTGATAAATCAATAGTTGAAAGAATAGTGCCTGAGGCTTTAATAGAAAGCAAAGCTATTGAAAAACAACTCAGACTTTTAAAATTTAATGTTACTAATAATGATAATAAAAATAATAATTCTTTATGTAATCTTCTTCTAAGGTTAAAATAAATATTAGAGATATTATGAGTAAAGAACAAATATTATTAGCTGTTATATTTTATGGAGTATTAATGTTATGTACTCTTTTTGCTTTTATATTCGGTGCAATAAATTATTTTAAAAAGGGCAAACCATTATTTTGCCAACTTGTAACTTGTGCAATGGGATGTTTTACTATGGCTTATATATTTGAACTATTACAAATATTTATTACTAAAAACATAGAAACAGGATTTCAAGTTGGTAATTTAGGTATTATTGGAGGTATGGCATTTTTATTTACTGCTTCTTTTGGTGAATTAGATGATAAAGTAGATGATAAAAAAGATAAAAGTTTATTAAAATATCGCTATATTGCTTTATTGGCTCCTTTATTAATATTACTTATTTATGTACCTTCTTTATTTACTTCTAATACTATAGAAACCAAGATAGTTACTTTAATACAATTTATATTTATTGGTCCTGCTGCATATTATAGTTTTAAACATCTATTACTACCTAAGGATAAGTTAGGTATAGTAAAACCTATAAAGATTTATAGTTTAATAGAATTATTAATTGAATTATTTATAACTTTAGAATTAAGTGCTATTAATCATGGCAGTACTTTATTTATGATTATCTTTGTTGTTATTTCTTCTATTTTATTTATTCTTATTATTCCTTTTCTTAAGAAAGGAGTTAAAAAATGGACACAACAATGATTTCTTTGTTTATTTGTATTGCTATTCCTACAATTCTTGTATTATTTTTTCTTGAAAAGAAAGCAAAATTAACTGTTTTATTTGTTGTTATTGGAATGTTTGTTTGTGTTTATATTTCCGGTATTAATGGTTTAATCTTGTCTAATCTTAATAATGATGTATTTTATGTAACTACTACTATAACTCCAATTACAGAAGAGATAGCAAAAGCTCTACCTATATTATTCTTTGCTTATGTATTTTCTAATAAAAGAGAAGATTTGATTACTGTTTCATTTGCTTTAGGTGCAGGTTTTGCAGTTATGGAAAACGTATATTTAGTTTTTACAAATGGATCTATTGATATTATTTGGGCTTTAATTCGCGCTTTTGGAGCGGGATTAATGCATAGTTTATGTACAGCGAATGTTGGCTATGGTATGGCATTAATTAAAGATAGAAAAAAATTAGCATTTTGTGGGATGTTTGCTTTACTTACAGTGGCGATAATATTCCATGCTACTTATAATTTACTTGTTCAATCGGACTTAGAAATATTAGGTTTCTTATTACCTATATTTGCTTATATTCCTTTATTAACAATGATTATTGTAAAGAAAGTTAAAGCAAAGAAAACAGCTGCAATTTAAAGCTACTTTTCTTTTGTTTTATAAACCCATCCTATAAATGATAGGGTTTTTAAGGAGATATTGATGAACATTGGTTTTATTGGTTGTGGTAAAATGGCTGCAAAGATGGCAGAAGTAGTTAAAAAACTTGATGGTTTTATTTTATATGCTTGTGCTGCTAGAGATATTAATAACGCAAATGATTTTAAGAAAGCACATTCTTTTAAAGTTGCTTATGGAAACTATTTAGATTTAATAAATGATAAAAATATAGATTTAATTTATATATCTAATGTTACAAAAGCACATAAAGAAACAATGTTAGAATGTATAAAACATAATAAAAATGTTTTATGTGAAAAACCATTTTGTGTTGATTCAAATGAAGCTAAAGAAGTAGTAAAAGAAGCAAAAAAACATAAGGTATTTTTAGCTGAAGCTATATGGACTAGATATATGGATTCTTCTAAAAAAATAAATGAAATTATAAATAGTGGAGTAATTGGAAATGTTTATAGTATCCTTGCTAATATTGGATATGCTATAAATAAAATACCTAGAATGCTTGATATAAATGGAGGAGGAGTGCTTCTTGATTGTGGCGTATATCCTATAAATTTTGCTTTAATGAGTATTAATAAAAAAGTAACAGATATTGATGCAAAATTTATATATACGAAAAGTGGAGTAGATGAAGAAGATTATATTAATCTTTCTTTTAGAGATAATGTTCATGCTTCTATATATAATTCAATGAGATCTAATATTGATTGTTCGGGTTATATATATGGAGATAAAGGATATATTAAAGTAGATCATGTTAATCATCCTCATATTATTGAAATATATTCAAATGATAGACCTCCAAAGTTAATTGATAAAATAATGTATGATGAGAATATATCAGGTTATGAATATGAGTGGATTGAAATTAAAAAACTTATTGAAGAAGGCAAAAAAGAAAGTATTTCAATGCCTTTAAATGAAACAATATATGTTATGGAATTATTAGACAAGATTAAAGAAAAAGCTAAAAATTAATTAGATTTTATAGTTCCATCAGAATAATAACTTAATAGTTTTTCTAAATCTTTTATTTGAGATATTATTTTTAAACCAATATAACTTTCTCTAACAGTCATTCTTGTTTTAGGAGTCATTATTTTTAATTTTGAATGTGCTATATCTGTATTATTTTTAATTGCATCTTCTTTGGAAGTGAATATATCATGAGCTATAAGCCTTAAACCATGTGAATTATATATTAATGTATATCCTGCTATACCAGTTACTTTGTGATAGGCTTTTGATAAACCTCCATCAATTACAATATATTTACCATTAGCTTTTACAGGAGATTCTCCTTCTTTTACTTGAACTGGCATATGCCCATTAATAATAATTGCATTTGGATTTGTAATTGAAAATTCATTTAATACTTTATTACAATATTCTTCTTTTTCAATATATTTATAATATGGATTTTTAATTTCTTTAAAGTCTTTTCTATCTTTTGAATTAAGAAAATATCTTTCAAAAGTAGTGACATCACTTTTCCCATATAGAGGAGAATCTTTAAAGCACCATAAAAAATAAAATATGTCTTTATCTTTAGAAAATGGATCATCATTATAAAATGCTTTTCTAATATTTTTATCTAAATAATCTAAATAGGATTTGCCTTTATAAATATTGCCGTTTTCATCTTTAAAAGTTGAAAATTCACCATTTTTATCAGTTGGAATACATCCATGGAATAATAAATTATAGTTATATTCTAAATACATTGAACCATGTGATAAGATAAAACTCATATGTTTTTGTAATTTATCACAATGACAGAAAGCTGCTACTAATTTATCCATTAAATCACTTTCTTCTTTAGTTAATTTATATGGATTATCTTTAGATATTGTAGGGAAATTATTATCAATTAAATTATAAGATTTATTATTAATGTTATAGGTATAGTTATTAAAATCAACATGAGATAACTTTAATAAATATTCTCCATTATATCCAGGATGTCTAGCAATTAATTGACCTTCTAATTTAAATAAAATAATAGTAATAGCTTTATGCATCTTAGCAATTACTTCTGTATCATAATCTTCTATTTTATTAGCTTCTTCATCCGTAGGAATAAATTCTTTACAATCATCGTTTCCATATGTTTTCATAGCAAATGTTACTAAAGGTCGAATAGAAATACCATATCCATCTTCGAGTGTATTTAAATGATTATATCTACAACTAGTTCTAATAACATTAGCGATACAAATAGGGCTGCCAGAGGCTGCACCCATATAAACTATATCGTGATTACCCCAAGTTATATCAACACTTCTTTGATTTGATATAAAATCCATACAACGATAAGCACCTATTCCTCGGTCATAAATATCACCTAAAATATGTAGATGATCTACACATAATTTTTGTATTAAATTACCAAGTTCTATAATTAAATCTTTTGCTAAATTTGTTTCTATTATGGATTTAATAATTGAATGATAATAATCTTCTTTATTATAGGTATAAGAATGAGATTGTAATAATTCTTCAATAATATAAATAAATTTTGGGCTAATAGCTTTTCTAACTTTAGAGAGAGTATATTTGGAAGAAGTAATTTTAGCTATTTCAATCATATCGGAGATAGTTTTGCGGTAGAATTCATTGCTTAATTCATTTTGTTTTGCAAGTAAATCTAATTTTTCTTTCGGATAATAAATAATGGTAGCAAGAGCTGCTTTTTCTTTATCGCTATATTGAGGGAAATTTTCATTAATTTTCTCTTTAATTTCTCCTGAACCTGATTTAATCATATGTGAAAAAGCATCATATTCACCATGAATATCACTTAAAAAATGTTCGGTACCTTTTGGTAAATGTAAAATAGCTTTTAAATTGATTATTTCAATAGCAGCATCTTGAATAGTAGGATAAGACTTTGCTAACAACTTAAAATAACTAAGATCTTTTTCTTCCATAAATTATCCTCGTTTATTAATAATCATATTATATATAAATATTACGAAATTATTTCTATTTTTGCTTCTTTTGTGTCTTACGCACAATAAAATAATGTTAAATTAATAAAAAATCTACATTTTTCGATGTAGATTCTAATTACTTATAATAACCTTACTAAAGAATGATTATACCAAGTAACATGAATAAATAGATAAATAAACCAATTACTATTCCAAAAGAAATAAGAGGGCAAATAATTCTAAAAATACCAACAAATATTTTACCTACTAAACTAAATACTCCACAGAATATAGCGAAGATACTAGCAATAATAATTAAAAAGAATACTAGAAATAACATAACTCTCCTCCTTAAACTTCAATAGAATATACAAAATATTATCTTTATATAAGGAAAGATATTTGACATTATAAAATGACAAAGATGTTTAATAATGTAAACAATATTTACATATAAATTAATCAGTTATTATTTTTTTCTTTTATTAATAATATTATAGATACTAATAAGATGCCAATTCCAAAAGATAATTCACTTCTAGAATATAATGAAATTGGAAAAGCAGTTGATGTTAATACTAATGAATTTGCATGCATAATGGCACTAATTAAAATATATAGTGAAGAGCAAATAAGCAAAATACATGAAATGAAAACTAAGTTATTTTTTTTCAACAATTTAACAATTAAATAGAAAATAGAACTTAATAAGAAAACTAAGAAGTCTATATGTAAATAGTAGTTTATGCCATATTCTTTACTTGTTAAGCATCCTTCTGTACTTGCTTTTGGTAGTTGACAGATTGTTTCGATATATTCTCCTCTAGTTGGAAGAGAAATAAGTAATATAGCAAATAAAAGAATTGAAATAGGAACGATGTTATTTATAATTTTTGGATTTTTTATAAACGAAATTAATAAGAAATCAATAAAAAGAAGTAAACTAAATACACAAAAGTAAATTGAATAAGAATTATATAAATAACTAACACTTTCATAAGAGGTTCCGTTTTTAGCGTTAGTAGTAAAATATACTATAAAAATAATAAGATTAATTAAATTATTAGTAATTCCTAAAACCGAAAGCAGTGATAACACTTTTTCTTTTTTTAGAAACAAAACTACAAACATTAAAATTAATATTAATAAATTAATTGTGTCAAAAAGATAAAATTTTAGTGCTTTGGTATTTATATATCCACCATAAAAAACATCATCATTAATTAGTAAAATATTAAATTCGTTAAATAAATCACTTGGAATAAATAAAGTAACTAAATAAAATAATATAAAAATTGAAACTACAAATAACTTAAAATTCTTTTTAATAATATCCATTTCCAAAAGCCTCCGCTAATTCATAAATAGCATTGTTTAATTTTACACCATAGTTAATATAGTAATTAGGGTTATTTTGTGAGGTGTAAATCCCATAAGAAATTGGTAGGTTATTTACATACTCCGATATTATAGGACCTCCACTTATCCCTGCTGTGTCATAGTTAAGACTATTAATGTTAATTCTATACTCATAATCGTTTTCTGATGATGCTGATGAAGATGTTAATCTAACACCATGGTGGGATTGTGATCCAGGGAATCCATACACGTAAGATGGATTTAAAAGATTGTATTTATTAGTTTTCAATCCACAAGAACCAAACTGGTCACCTATATTCTGAGTAAGTATAATTATTGACCAGTCGTAATTGAAATTTTTTAAACTGCAATACGAACTTGATGCTTGAAAATCGGGATCTCCATTATAATAATATTTATCATCAATAATTAATTCAGAAGCCTGAGTGTAATTAGAAATATTTCCGTTATCATAATTAGGATAAAATCTACATTCATCAGCAAAATGTTCATTATACTGTGGTCTCAAAGAGTCGCCTTCATTAATTCCATCAATATACGTCATGTGCCCGGCCGTTAATACCATGTTTTTGCCTATGAGATATCCTGTTCCTCTATATGTAATATTTCTATAAATATGATCGCTTAAACAATATACATTATTGTATTTTGAATATACTTGGCCAAACATTGGTTGTGTATTTGATGAAGTGGGATTAGTTAAAGTGCTTCCTTGATGTCCATTAGTTACAACTTCTCCATTTGGGTTTTGTAAGTTTATTGTTCTCAAATAAGTATCGTCAAAATCTGAATATGCATAATCAAAAGATGAATTAATATTCCTACTAAGTGTTATGCATTCGTTTCTTAAGTCATATACATTTTGTTTGTTTTCTTTTTGTGTTTCAGAAACTTCGTAACCTTCATCTAATGATTTTGCATTAATAACATGATTATCATGAGCAAAGTTTATAAAACAAAAAGAAAAAACTAAAAATGATATAAATAATTTTTTCATATCTTCCCCCTTTTTAATATTATTGTATTAATTTTTTGCTGAATCAATACTTGTTTCTTAGAAATACACATATTGGCATAATTACTTTAATTCCAAATTAATTTGGAAAATGTAATATAAATGATATGATTAATAAGTCGTGGAGATTTTATGTTATTTGGTAAGTATGTAAACAAATTTTATAAGAAATATTTTTGGAATTTCTTTTGGGGAATTTTATTCCTAATAGTCGTCGATTATATACAATTATTAGTACCAAAAATAATTGGTAATTTAACTGATGCCTATGACAGTCCTAGTGGTTTAACTAGTGACTTTTTAAACATGAATTGTTTATATATTTTATTAATTGCAATTGGAATGTTAGCTGGTAGATTTATTTGGCGTGTTGCTATTCTTGATGGAGCTTTTAAAATTACTGCAGATTTAAGAGGAGAATTATTTAATAAAACTACTGAATTATCTCAAAATTATTATCATAACAATAAAGTAGGTTCAATAATGTCTTATTTTACGAATGATTTAGATACTATTACGGATGCATATGGGTTTGGTTTAGTTATGTTAGTAGATGCTGTTTTTATGGGAATCTTATCTTTTATTAATATGATGATGGTGTCTTGGCAGATTTCTTTAATAACATTAATACCTTTAATAATTTTAGTTATTAGTGCTTATTTTATTGATAATAAAATGGAAAAAATTTATAACCAACGTCAAGAAGCATTTGAAAAAATGAGTGATTATACTCAAGAGATGTTTAGTGGACTTAGAGTTATTAAAGCATTTGTTAGAGAAATTAGAGAATCTATTAGATTTTCTAAAGTTAATAAAGAAAATCAACAAAAAGATTTAGCTCTTGTTAAGTTTTCTGCTTTATTAGATACTCTTATTTCAATTTTAATTGAAATGATGTTTGCAATAAGTTTAGCAATTGGTGGATATATTATTTATAACAATTATCTTCAAGGCATTGAAGGTTTTTCTCGTGGAGATATGTTTGAATTTATAGGATATTTAAATGCTATTATTTGGCCAATGATTGCTTTAGGACAAATTATTGCTTTACGCAGTAGAGCTAAAACATCTTTAAAAAGAATCAGTGTAGTTTTAGATGAACCAATTGATGTAAAAGATGATGATAAAGTTATTCCTTTAAATGATATAAAAGGAAACATTACATTTAAAGATTTTTCATATCGCTTTAAAGACGGGGATACTGATGCCTTAAAACATGTTAATTTAGATATTAAAGCTGGTGACAATATTGGAATTATAGGTAAGATTGGATCAGGTAAATCAATATTAGTTAATTGTTTATTGCGAATTGATACTCTTCATAAAGGAGAAGTATTTATTGATGGTCACGATATAATGAATATTCCAATTAAACAAATTAGAGAAGCTATTTCTTTTGTTCCACAAGATAATTTTTTATTCTCGAGTACTATAAAAGATAATATAGGTTTTAGTGATGAAAAATTAAGTGATGAACAAATTGAAGATGCTGCAAAATTTGCTGATGTTCATGATGATATTAAAGAATTTATTGATGGATATAGAACTTTAGTTGGTGAAAGAGGAGTCACCTTATCTGGTGGACAAAAACAACGTATTTCTATTGCTAGAGCATATGCAAAGCATGCTCCAATTATGATAATGGATGATTCGGTTTCAGCAGTTGATGTTAAAACTGAAGAGATGATTTTAAAGAATTTAAAAGCTAATAGAAAAGGTCAAACTACTTTAATTGTTGCTTCAAGAGTTTCTACAGTTGAACATTTAGATAAAATAATTGTAATGAATAATGGAGAAGTGGAAGCTTTTGGTAGTCCAAAAGAATTATTAAAGATTTCACCAACTTATCAAAGAATGGCTCACTTACAAGAACTTGAAAATGAAGTGGGAGGTAATGAATAATGGAAAAAGTAGAAAAAAAAGACATTACCTTAATGAAGAATTATACGGATAGAGAAATTATTCGTAGATCAATGCATTATATTAAACCAGTTGCTTGGATGTTTCTTTTAGGTATCTTTATTATATTAATCAATGTTGGTTTAAATATCTTATTACCAAGAATTACCGGTAGTTATATGGATTCTTTAGATGATAAAAATTTAGCAAATGAGACTTTATGGGATATTTTAATTTTTTGTGTTGGTTATTTAGTAGTTATTATTTTAAATATGGGATTTACATATTTAGAAACTGTTATTATTCAAAGAGCAGGTCAAAAAGTTATTTATGATGTTCGTCAAGATGTTTTCAACCATATCGAAACTTTTTCTCATGAACAATTATCTAAAATACCTGTTGGTAGATTAGTTACTAGAGTTACTAATGATACTAATTCATTAAATGATTTTTATACTAATGTTATTGTTAATTTATTTAAATATTCTTTATCAATTATTACTATTTTAATTAATATGTTTTTTATAAATTGGTTAATGTCTTTATATATATGCTGTATCCTTGTTGGAATTATTATTATTACTATAATTTATAGACATTATTCTCAAATTGCTTTTAAAGAAGAAAGAAAACAAGTGTCTAATTTAAATTCTTTCTTATCTGAAAATTTATCTGGAATTAAATTAACTCAAATATTTAATCAAGAAAATAGAAAAGTAAATGAATTTGCTCTTATAAATAGAAGCTTATTAAGAGCAAAAAAACAAGTAATGTATGTCTTTGCATTTTATAGACCTTCTATTACTTTTCTATACTATTTAGCGATTGGAATTGTATTTTTTACTGGTTTTCCAATGGTTTTAAATGAAGCTACTTTTTTAGGTACAACATTTACAATGGGTTTATTAACAACCTTCTATAGTTATACTGAAAATCTTTTTGGACCAGTTCAAAATTTAGCTGAAATTTTTGATAAGTTACAAAGTGGAATTGTTTCAAGTGGACGTATATTTAATATTTTAGATATGAAACCAACTGTAGAAAACACAATAAATGCTAAAGAAATTGATGAATTTAAAGGAAAAATTGAATTTAAAAATGTTTGGTTTTCTTATATAAAAGATGAATGGATTCTTAAAGATGTTTCTTTTGTTATATATCCTGGGCAAACAGTGGCTTTTGTTGGAGCAACTGGTGCAGGTAAATCTACAATATTAAATTTAATAGTTCGTGATTATGATATTCAAAAAGGGCAAATTTTAATTGATGATGTTGATATTAAAGATATTAAGATTGAATCTATTAGAAAGAAAGTAGGACAAATGCTTCAAGATGTATTTATGTTCTCTGGAAGTATTAAAGATAATATTACTTTAAATAATGACGATTTGACTGATGAAGAGATTAATGCTGCAATAAAGTATGTAAATGCTGATTATTTTATTAATAAATTACCTAATGGAATTAATACTGAAGTAAGTGAAAGAGGTAGTAATTTTAGTGCCGGACAAAGACAACTTATTTCATTTGCGCGAACTGTAGTTGCTAAACCTCAAATCTTAATTCTTGATGAAGCCACTGCAAATATTGATACAGAAACAGAAGTTATTATTCAAGATTCTCTAGCAAAGATGCGTTCAATTGGAACAATGATTGTAGTTGCGCATAGACTTTCTACAATTCAACATGCTGATAATATTATTTGTCTATCACATGGAGAAATTTTAGAGCAAGGAACCAATAAAGAATTATTAAAGAAAAAGGGTTATTATTATAAATTATATCAACTTCAATTTGAAGAAATATAAAATGTAATTTTTGTGTCTAAAGCACAAAAAAACTTAAAATACGGTATTTTTACTAAGTTTGATAAACTTTATAAGTTTCTTATGCTAAAATTAAAACATGATTGCGAAAACTAGAGCAATAAAGGATATTTATAACTTAACTAGAGCCTTGCCAACAAGGAACTTTGTTAACCCTAAATATGTTTATATTGCTACAAACAATGCACGTTGTAATAAATCAGAGATGTATGTCAAACCTGGTGATTACGTTAAGTGCTGTCAAATTATTGGAAAAAGAGATGGTGGTTTCTTTGAACAAAACATTTATTCTACTGTTAGTGGAACTGTTTTAGGTTACGAAAAACACTATCATAGATCTGGAAAAGAAATTGAATATTTAAAAATAGAAAATGATTATAAAGATGATATGGCTGATACCATATTTGAAAGAACTGAAGAAGAGATATCTAAATTAACTAAAGAAGATATGATGAAGATTATTCGTGATACTGCTCTAGTTGGACTTGGTGGTTCTTCATTTCCTACATATGTAAAATTTCAAACAAAAGAAAAGATTGATACTATCTTAATCAATGGTATTGAGTGTGAGCCATATTTAACTACAGATCATAGAATTATGCTTGAATACACCCATGAAATTATTGCTGGTATTAAATATGCTATGCAAGCTTTTGGTGCAAAGAAAGCCGTTATTTGCTTTAAGAAAAAATATGATGATTTAGAAGAACTTTGGAAAGCAGTTTTAAAAGTTTATCCAAATGATAATATTTCATATTGTAAAGTTGGCAATTTCTATCCTCAAGGATGGGAAATTGAAATGATTAAATCAGCCACAGGAATTGATATTCCCCATGGAGTTTTACCTGCTAAATATGGCATTATGAACTTCAATGTTTCTACTTGCTTAGGAATCTGGAGAGCAATAAAACACAATGAACCTGTTATTGAACGTAATATTACAATAACTGGTGATGGTATAGTTTTACCACAAAATTTTAGAGTTAGAGGCGGTACTTCTTTTAGAGATTTATTACCATTAGTTGGTGGATATACTCCTGGAGAAAAGAAATTATTTATAATGGGTGGACCTATGATGGGTGTTACTCCAGCTACTGATGATGTTATCTTAACCCGTACTGTTACTTCTATTATTATTTTAAATGAACATGAATATAAAGAAGAACCATGTGTAAGATGTGGATCTTGTGTTTATTCCTGTCCAATTGGACTTTTACCAGTTCAAATTATGAACGCTGTAAAAGCAATGGATAAAGAAAGAATGGTTGCTTTAAAAGTGAATAATTGTATTGAATGTGGTCTTTGTACCTATTCTTGTACTTCAAAAATACATGTTACAGATTATGTAAGAAGGGCTAAATTGCTTACTAAAGCAATGAAGAAATAGTATGGAATTTATTGTAGAAAGAGCACCTCATTTAAGAAGAAAATCATCCGTTACAAGGATGATGGTTTGTGTATTAATAGCTTTATTGCCTACTATTATATTTGCTTTTGTAATGTATGGACTTGATGCATTAAAAGTTTATGGGATTAGTGTTTTAACAATGGTTGTTGCTGAAGTCATATTTGTTGGACTTAAAAATATGGGTCCTTATGATGGAGTTAAAAGAACATTTGGTGAAAAACTTAAAAAATTATACAGTAAATTTTCAATAACTAATATTTTTTCACCATTAGTAAGTGCAGTTATTTTTGCAATGATTATGCCTGCTTCCGCAACATGGTATCAAGTATTAGTTAGTGCTTTATTTGGTCTAGTTATTGGTAAATTAATATTTGGAGGATTAGGACAAAATATCTTCAATCCAGCCGCAGTTGGCAGGGTTTTTGCAATGTTATGCTTTAATTCTACATGGACTTATAGTGGTAATAATTTCTTTGATGTAGTTGCTGGAGGAACTCCATTAACTCAACTTAGTGATTCTTTAACTAATATTGGAAATTATTCTTTATTAAATTTATTTATTGGCACATATCCAGGAACTTTAGGTGAAACAAGTGCTTTGTGTATATTAATTGGGTTAGTAATTTTACTTGTTACAAGAGTTGCTGATTTTAGAACGATGTTATCAGCATTTGTGACCTTTGTTTTGTTAATTACTTTTGCTGGATTATCACTTAATGCACCAAATTTGCTTCAATATATTTTATATCATGTATTATCAGGTGGATTCTTATTTGGTATGACATTTATGATTACAGATCCAGTGACTACTCCAACAAGTAGACCTGGAAGAATAATTTATGGAGTTTTATTTAGTTGTATTACTGTATTAATTAGAATGTTTGGTGCATATCCTGAAGGAGTTGCATATGCTATATTAATTGGTAACGTATTTGTACCAGTTATTGATTACTATAAATGGGCTACTAATAAATATAATTACAAACAATTAATAGTTGTTGTTTTATTAATTGGTATTGTAACTACATTTATTTTTACAGCATTATAAGGAGGTCATATGAAGAAAGAAAATTTAAAATTATATCTTAAAACTACTCTTACTTTATGTATTATGGCCGGAGTAAGTGCTGGAGTTGTCGGTTTAGTAAATTATTTTACTGCTCCTACAATTGCTACTAATTCAATAATAAGAGAAGAAAATGCTTGTAAAGAAATTTATAGTAGTGCTACTTCTTTTAGTGAAGAATTTAATGCTGAAGAAGATAATGAAGAATTTAATTTTAAGTATATTGAAAAAGCTTGGAGAGCACTTAATGGTTCTTCAGATTTTTATGGATTTGTATTTAGATGTAGTGGTAGTAATGCTTATGGTAGTATTTCAATTATTGTAGGTTTTAACAAAGACTATTCTATTGAAAGAGTAGAAGTAGTTGAAAATACTGAATCATTTGCAACTACTGTTAATGATTATATTAAAACAACTTATAATGGTGATAACCACGTTCAATATGATGATATAAGTGATATTGATGTAGCTTGTGGAGCTACGTATGGAGCAAAACTAGTAAGATCAATGCTAGTTGAAGCAGGCACTGCATCAAAAGATTTTATAGGAGAAACTCATGGCTAATAATAAACACGAACATTTACAAAATTTAACTCGTGGTATTTTCATTGAAAATCCATTATTTGTTATGATTTTAGGCACTTGTCCAGCTCTTGCTGTTACTAAATCTTTAGAAGCTGCTCTTGGTATGTCTATTTTATTTATGATTACTTTAATTGGTTCTAATGTTGTTATTTCTTTACTTAAAAAATTAATCCCTGAAGCAATTAAGATTCCTTGTTATATTGTTATTATCGCTTCTTTTGTTACTGTTATTAAGATGCTTTGTGAAGCTTATTTACCTGAATTATATTCAACTCTCGGTGTATTTATATCCCTAATTGTTGTAAACTGCATCGTTTTAGGTAGAGCAGAAGCTTTTGCGAATAAAAATACTGTTTTTGATTCATTCCTTGATGCTATTGGAATGAGTTTAGGTTATGGTTTAGCCTTAATAGTTATGGCTTTAATTAGAGAAATATTAGGAACTGGTGGAATTACAATGGGTAATATTTTAACATTCATCCCTTATTTTTCTATTGTTCCTTTAGCAAGTTTTAAATTACAATTCTTTCAAATGCCAGCAGGCGCTTTCTTGGTATTAGGATTAATTCTTTGTGTTATTGCTTTCCATCAAAATAGAAAGCACGAACATCAATTAGTAAAAGAGCGTTTAGCAAAACAAGAACAGGCTCTTTTAGCGGCTCAAAAAGAAATTAAAGCCCCAAATGTGGAGGTAAAATAATATGGAAACTAGTGCTGCTGTTACATTTATATTAGCAATTATTAGTGGAATGTTAGTTGATAACGTTTTACTTTCTAGATTCTATGGTTGTTGTTCCTTTATTGGTGTTTCAAAAAAGGTTGAATCTGCACTTGGTATGGGAATTGCAGTAGTTTTTGTTATTATTTTTGCTGCCTTAATTTGCTGGCCAATTTATAATTTTATTCTTGTTCCTTTAAATATTGCTTTTATGGACACCATTACATATATTTTAGTAATTGCTTCTTTAGTCCAATTTATAGCAATTGTAATTAAGAAATATCTTCCAAAACTTTATAATTCTTTAGGTATTTATTTACCTTTAATTACTACAAATTGTGCTGTGTTAGGCGTTGTTCAAGCAAATACTGATATGGAATATTCTTTTATGTTATCAATGGCTAGTGCGATTGGTACTTCTCTTGGATTTTTACTTGTTATTGTAGTCTTTGCTTGTATTAGAAATAGACTTGATTCTTGTGCAGTTCCAAAATGTTTAAAAGGAACTCCAATTGCTTTAATTACAGCTTCTTTAATGAGCATAGCCTTTTTAGGTTTCTTAGGGATGATTACTTTATAATATGGAAATATTTTTAAGAGTATTATTTTCTATTATTGTATTTTTAGTTCTTTTTATTTTATTTATAGTTTTATATAAAATAAATAAGAAAACTAAAGTGCCAAAGGGTGCTCGAGAATTAGAAAGAGATGAATTTTCTTGTTCACATTGTGGACATAGTGAATGTAAGTTTTTTATATCTAAGAAAAAGGAGGATAAATAGTTATGACAATATTATATGCATTTTTAATATTAGCTGGATTTGGTGCTCTTTTTGGACTTTGTTTAGGTATAGCATCTATTGTATTTTATGTTAAAGAAGATAAACGTATTGAAGAAGTTACTAAAATGTTGCCAAATGCTAATTGTGGAGCTTGTGGATATGCTGGGTGTAGTGATCTTGCAAAAGCTTTAGTTACGGGAAAAGAACAACATGTTTCTCGTTGTAAAGTTGGTAAAAAAGAAAAAACTTATGATCCAATAATTGCTTATTTAGAAGCACATCCTAATGACGATGGCACTAAAATTGATGTAAAATTATAATATAGTAATAAGGAGGAATGATATGCACTTAAAGAAAATAAAGTTTATATCCCTTCTTTTTATTTTAGTTTTATCTAGTTGTGGAGATAGTGTAGTAAGTAAAACTATTTACCCATTTTCAACATATTTAACAATGAATTTTTATAATGAAAATAATGTTGATATTGATTATATTGAAGATTTAATTAATGAATATGATAAATTAGCTGATCCATATAATTCTTATGAAGGAATTAATAATGTTTATACAATAAATAATAGTAGTGATTTTATAGAAGTAGATACTAAACTATATGATTTAATTAAATATAGTGAGGATATGCGTATAAAAACTAGTGGTTATTTTAATCCTTTAATTGGAAATTTATCTTTAACTTGGAAGAACGCTATAGAAAATAAAGCTCTTCCTAATGAGGAAATTATTTCTCAAGAATTAGAAGAAATTTCTAATTCTTCTTTAGAATTTAGCGATGGGAAAATAAAAATAAATGGTGAAGCAAATATTGATTTAGGAGCTATCACAAAAGGTTATGTTTTAAATGTTTTAAAAGATTATTTAAAAGAAAATAATATAAGCAAATACCTTATAAATGGTGGTAATTCTTCAATTATTTTAGGAAATAAGAATGGTGGAGATTTTAAAATTGGAATTAATAATTTAAGTATGGGCTTTAAAGCAAAAGAAATTTCTATTGGTACTTCTTCAGTTGATGAGCAGAATTTTACTTTAGACAATATTATTTATTCTCATATTATAAATCCATTTACTGGTTCAGCTATTTCAAAACACGAAACGATTATTGTAATGAACGATAATGCAGCCTTAATGGATGTATATTCTACAGTATTTATGATGCTAGATTTAGAAGATATAAAATCAATATGTGCTGATAACGACTTTAAAGTTATTGTAATTGATAATAAACAAATAACATATAAAGATAGCGAGATTGAATTATATGTTTAAGAAATATAAAGCTGATATTATATTAATTTGTTCACTAATTATTGTAGGATTATTATCTTGCATAATTTATTTTAATTTTTATAATAGCTCTAATCATTTAGTTGCTAATATAACTGATTCAAATAATACTTTAACCCAGATTGATTTATCTATTGAAAGTGATGCTGAACGAGAAATAGAAGTAATTGGATTACATAATGATTTAAAAGTTGGAGTAAAGCATAATTCGATAAGAGTTATATATTCTTCCTGTCCACATCAAGATTGTGTAAAAATTGGTAGTGTATCAACAACAAATAAACCAATTGTATGTTTATATAATAAAGTTTATATCGTACTTATTGATAATAGTGGAGGGAATGATATTAATATTTAATATGCGTAGAACAATCATTAAAAAGATATCACTTATTTCCTTACTTGCTGCTTTAGCAATTGTTTTAAGTATAGCTGAATCTTTTATATCTTTGGGAATTCCTGGAGTAAAACTTGGGCTAGCAAATGTTGTAATTATCATTGCTTTATATGCATTTAATTTTTGGTATGCATTAGGCATTAGTATTTTAAGAGTATTTGTAACTTCATTATGCTTAGGAACAATTTTTCAAATGGGATTTTTTATGAGTTTAACTGGATCAATATTATCTTTACTTATAATGCTTCTATTTAAAAAAGTATTTCCAAAATTTAGTGTAGTTGGAGTTTCAACGGTTGGATCTATATTTCATGTAACTGGTCAAATTATTATTGCTACTATTTATATGGGTAATTTAATGTTTTATTATTATCCATTAATATTTGTTTGTTCAATTGTAACTGGTGTATTAACTGGTATTATTGCTCTTAATGTAATGAAGTTAAGTATTTTTAAAAATTGGAATGCTCCTAAGCACAAAGAAATAAGTAAAAACTAATTTATGTTTTACAACTTCAATATATGTGTTAATATATTGTTGTATACAACAGGAATGAGGTATATTCATGTTAAAGAAAGAAAAGATTGTAGCGTTTGGTGAAGTTATGCTTAGATTAACTCCTCCAGATTATACAACTATCGAACAAGCAAATAGTTTTATTGCTAATTATGGTGGTTGTGAAGCTAACGTTTTAGTTTCGTTATCACATTTTAATCATAGCACTTTCTTCATTACTAAAATTCCTAATAATCAGCTTGGTGATAGTGCTTTAGAGCATCTTAGAGGACATGGAGTTAATACTGATTACGTTGTAAGAGGTTCTTCTAATTTAGGAATGTACTTTGTAGAAACTGGATTTGGTGGAAGACCAAGTAGAGTTATCTATAATAGAAAACATTCAGCAATTACGAGAATTAATAAAAAAGAAATTGATGTAGATGAGATTTTTAAAGATGCTACTTGGTTCCATTTATCAGGTATTTCTTTAGCTCTTGGAGTTAAAGTAAGAGAAGCAATATTCGAATGTTTAGAAGCTTGTAAAAAATACGGTGTTAAAGTTTCTTTTGATTTTAACTATCGTAGCAAACTTTGGACCATTGAAGAAGCAACTCCTTATTTTAAAAGTGTTATTCCTTATGTTGATGTATTATTTGCTAATGATTTTGATTTAGAACGTATTCTAGGTATTGAAGTTAGTAAAGATTTTAAAGGGAATAAAACTATTGAATTAGCTAAAAAGTTAATATCAAAATCACATGTAGATTATGTAATTGGAACGAATCGTGTTGTTTATACTTCAAGTGATAATTCTTTATCTTCTTATTGTATAAATCGTAAAGGTGAATTAATTAAAGAAGAACCAATACGTTTTAATATTTACGATAGAATTGGTGGAGGAGATGCATTTGCTAGCGGAGTAATTCATGGATTAATCAAAGATTATGAAGATCCTGAATATGCTTTAAAATTTGGTTTAGCAACTAGTGTATTAAAACATACTTTATATGGTGATGTATGTACTCTTTCAATTAATGAAGTAACAGATTTTATGAATAATAAAGAAGCAAAGGTTGATAGGTAAAGGAGAAATAAAATATTATGGCATCTTCAAAACATGATTATTTTGGTTTAAACAGAATTGTTAGTATTATTTTAGCTATTATTCCTGTTACTTCATTTGTTTGTGGCGTCGTCACAAGATTTATGGATGGCAAGATTGTTGCTGGAATCTTACGTATCGTTTTTGGCTGGAATATTATTTGGTTAGTTGACTTAATTCTTATGATTGTTTCTGGTCATATCTTAAGAATCTTACCTTGCTAATAGTTTTATAGTAAGAAAAATAAAAGCCATTCGTTACGAATGACTTTTTCTTTTGTTATTTTTTATCAAAATTAATAAATTGTTTAGTTCTTTCTTCTTTTGGATGATTGAATATTTCATCAGGAGTGCCGCTTTCAACGACATAACCTTTATCCATAAACATAACTTTATTGCTTACCCCTTTAGCAAAATTCATTTCGTGAGTTACTACAATCATTGTCATGCCTTCTTCAGCAAGTTTTTTCATAACTTCTAATACTTCACCAACCATTTCAGGATCGAGAGCACTTGTAGGTTCATCAAATAAAATTATATCTGGATTCATACATAAAGCACGAGCAATAGCTACTCTTTGCTTTTGTCCACCAGATATTTCATTTACTTTAAAATTCATTCTATCGCCCATGCCAACTTCATTTAAAGCTTTGATAGCAATTTTATTAGCTTCTTCTTTAGAGCGATGAAGAACTTTTCTTTGAGCAAGAGTGCAGTTTCCTAAAACATTAAAATTATTGAATAAATTAAATTGTTGGAAAACCATTACAACTTTTGATCTATATTTATTAACATCAACTTTCTTTGATTCTTTCTTTAAATTAGAGATGTTATCTTCTAATTCATTTTTACTTGTTATTTTATAATTGTTAAAAGAATTTTTAATTTCTTCATTCTTTTTAATAGCATCTTCTTTTGATAAAGACTTTTTATTTTGCTTAATTGCAAATTTAAATGCAGCAGTCTTACTTTTTAATACTATTTTATAGTTCTTTTTAAGTTCAATAATAGTGGAATAAGTGTCGCTTATTTTATTACCTTTATAATAAATTTCTCCACTTGTAGATTTCTCAAGTAAATTTATACATCTTAAGAAAGTAGATTTACCACTTCCAGAAGGACCAATAATAGAAATAACATCACCCTTATTAACAGTCAAAGAAATATCTTTTAATACAGAAGTTTCTCCGAATGATTTTTCAATATGTTTGATGTCTAATATTACGTTATTTTTCATATTAATCATTGCCTCCTATATTAACAGGTTTTGAGTGCTTAAAAGGATTGATAAATACCTTTTTACCATCTAGTTTTCTTTCAATTAATTTAACGATAAGAGTGGCAAGTAAGGTTAAAATTAAATAAATAACTGCAATAATAATATATCCCTCAACTTTAAAATAATTCTTGTTAGTAGCAATAGAAACACTGGCGTATAATTCAGTTAAACCAATAACATTTAATACGCTTGAATCCTTAACATTTACGATGTATTCATTAAGAATAGTTGGTAATGAATTTCTTATTGCTTGAGGCATAATTACTGTAAACATAGTTTTAAAATATGGCATACCTAGGCTTCTACATGCTTCTTCTTGACCAATATCAACTCCATTTAGTCCTGATCTAATGATTTCAGCCATATATGCAGCAGTATTAATAGATATAACAAATAAACCACAATACATATAACCATTAAAAATCCACCAAGAATCAAATTGAGTCCATTTTACTCCTAATGCACTAAGTCCAAAGAAAATAATCATTGATTGAACCATCATTGGGGTGCCTCTAAAGAAATTTACATATATAGAAACAATAACTTTTAATACTCTTTTAAAAAACTTAGTAATAGCATTATCTGTTTCTTTAATTTTCATATTTCTTGCTAAACCAATTAAGATTCCAAAAAATAATCCAACAAAAGTACCAACAATTGCTAGTAATAATGTGGAACAAATTCCATTTAAAAATGTTAAATAATATCCTTCTAATAAACTAACTATTTTATCCCAACTAGACATTAGACATTCGCTCCATTAACAATAGAAGTTGCAACTGGAAGTTCAGCTGTCATTGCATCAGCAGTTCCATTTTGTACAGCAATAGCACAAGTTGAAAAATCATTTAATGGATTTAAATGTTTTACACCATAACTAGTTACCCATTCATCAATAATACTATCGGTAACTGTAGAAACTTGACTTACTATATTTTTACCAGCAAAATCACTTAAAGAAGTAGCATTTGCTAGTTCACCTGAAGCATTAACAACAAGGACTAATTCTGATTGATAATAGACATCAGTAAAATCAATAGATTGTCTTCTTTCTTCAGTATCTGTCATGCCTGCAATGATAATTGTAATAGTATCTGTAGTAATAGCTGGAATTAAAGCATCCCATTCCATCTTATTTATAATTAAGTTATATCCAATATCTTCGGCAATAGTTTTTGCAAGTTTGACATCATATCCAGCTGCATATTCATTGATTTTACCATCAATAGGATAGGTATAATCTGTAGCAACTGTTTCAGTCCAATTAAATGGAGAATAATTACATTCAAGTCCAACAATTAAATCTGGTTTTGCAGAATCATGTGGTGCAGTAGTTAAAGCTCCATCGGTTCCAGTAGCAGTTTCAGTATGTTTTGTAATTGCTTCTTCCATCCATTCATTTCTTGTACTTGTTGAAATCTTAGCTAAAGAAGTATTAATCTTTTCTTTTAATTCATCGTTTCCTTTTTTAATCCCGATAGATACACTCAAATCTTTTTGAGTATCTCCAAGAATTGTTTGATCAAAATGGACAATTGCCAAATGGTTACCAGTACCTCCGCAACTACTTAAAGCTATTGAACAACATCCAATAGCAATAGAAGATGCAAGAGTACTCATTATTTTAAGTTTTTTCATATGTTTCTCCTTCCTTAAAATAAAAAGATTGCATTTTCTATTAATGCAATCTCATTTTAAACAAGGAAATTAACATTAATAGCGCCTCTACAATAAATGTAGGAGTCTATTGGGATGTTATCCCATAGCCCAATCAATTCTGATACCTCAAAATTGTTTCGGCCACTTCGCCTTTCTTTACCTTCAATGGATGTCTCCTCGAGTAAATACTAATCTAAGTAGCGCCTCTATCAATCTACGTTATTTATATTACACTCATGAGTTTTTATTGCAAGTTTTATTTTTTTGACTTCTTTTTAATAAAAATGAAAACACTTTCATTAACAAAATAGCTATTTTAATTTTTATCGATTATAAGCATATTTTTTAAGTGAAAGCGTTTACTGAAAGCGCTTTTAATCTTGATTGAATCGATACTTTTCTCTATGTTTCTTAATAAAAAAATAATATTATGTAGTGCGGCCAGGGAGGGCAAAGATATGATTAAAAAGTATATTATTGAATTCGGAAACGAAACAAAAGAAGTTGAAGTAGAAACAAATAACTATAATGAAAATTACTCATTTAAAGAAAACGAAAATATTTATAAAAATATTGTTAATAAGAAACTTTATAATAGAGCAAGAAAATAGTTACGATTTAAACCTTCCTAAACGAAGGTTTTTGTTTATTATTTTTAATAAATAACTTAATATATAGATAGGAGTTTACATATATGAAAATATTATTTTATGATACCAAGAGTTACGACAAGGAATCATTCGAATCAATAAAAGGAGACTATCCAGATATTGAAATAGAATACTTAGATACAGATTTAACTCGTCAAACTAGTCATTTAGCAGATGGATATGATGCTATATGTGCCTTTGTTAATTCTACAATTAATGAAGGAGTTATTGAGTCTTTAGCAAGACATCGTGTAAAATTAATTTTATTAAGATGTGCTGGATTTAATAATGTAGATTTAGAAGCTGCAAAGAAATTTAATATTACAGTATTAAGAGTTCCTGCATATTCTCCTGAAGCAGTTGCTGAAATGGCAATGGCTTTAGCACTAGCAGTTAATAGAAGAATACATAAATCATATATTAAAGTAAGAGAAAATAATTTCTCATTAGTAGGTTTAGTTGGTGTTAATTTTTATGGAAAAACTGCTGGTATTATAGGTACAGGCAGAATAGGGCAAGCAATGTGTAAAATATGTCAAGGTTTTGGTATGAAAGTTATTGCTTATGATAAGTATCCTGCAAAAAATTTAGATTTTGTCGAATATGTATCTTTAGAAGAATTATTAAAGCAAAGTGATCTTATTTCTTTACATTGTCCTTTATTAATAGATACCTATCATATGATTAATAACGCCACTATAAGTTTAATGAAACCAGGAGTTATTTTAGTTAATACTTCTCGTGGAGGATTAATTGATACTGACGATTTAATTAAAGGAATTAGAGAAAGAATATTCTTTGGTGTAGGTCTTGATGTTTATGAAGAAGAATCTAATAACGTATATGAAAATAGAGAAGATGATATATTGGAGCACTCAGTTGTAGCTAGATTATTATCATTTCCTAACGTAATAGTTACTTCACACCAAGGATTCTTAACTAAAGAAGCCTTAAATGCTATTAGCAAAGTTACCTATGATAATGCACGAAGTTTTGAACAAAATAAGTTAATTGAAGCAAATGTTGTAAAATAAAAGAAGGGTATTGACTTATTTATTCTAGTTATTTATAATTATTATCAATAAGGAAAAATTCTTAAATGGAAAGAAGAACGGTACAAAGAGAGCTGATATTAGAAAGTATTCATGATTTAGAACATTCATCAACAAAAGCCATTGTTGCTGTTGTTAAGCATGATTATCCTACTATTAGTGTTGGTACTATATATCGAAATCTTAAATCACTTGAAGAAGATGGACTTATTAGAAAAGTTTCAACTAATTTAGAAGATCCTATTTATGAAGACACTTCTAGAGAACCACATAATCACTTTATTTGTGAAGAATGTGGAAGGATTTTTGATATTCCATTAGATAGTAATCAAAAACCTTTTGTTGATGAAAATGGTAATTTCGTTAAGGAAGTTTCAAAAACATTCTATGGAGTGTGTAAAGACTGCTTTAACGCTAAAAAATGTTAGGCAACTATAAAGGAGGAAACTATGAAAAAGTATAGATGCTTGTTATGTGGTTACGAATTTGAAAGCGATGATCCAAATCCAACCTGCCCAGTATGTGGTGCAAGTGGTGCAGATATCGAAGAAATTACTGATGAGAAAGAGGGAAAATAAAAATGGAAAACAAATATAAAGGTACACAAACTGAAAAGAATTTATTAGCTGCTTTTGCAGGAGAATCACAAGCTAGAAATAAATATACATATTATGCTAGTGTTGCAAAGAAAGATGGCTATCAACAAATTGCTGCTATTTTTGAAGAAACAGCTGGCAATGAAAAAGAGCATGCTGAACTTTGGTTTAAGGAATTAGGTTTACTTGGAGATACAAAAGCAAACTTAAAAGCTGCTGCTGAAGGTGAAAATTATGAATGGACATCAATGTATAAAGAATTCGCTGAAGTTGCCGATAAAGAAGGATTCAAAGAAGTTGCTGCCAAATTTAGAATGGTTGCTACTGTTGAAAAAGTCCATGAAGAAAGATATAACAAACTTTTAGAGAACGTTGAATTACTCAAAGTCTTTAAGAGAGATACAGGTGTTTCTATTTGGAAATGTCGTAATTGCGGATACATTTATGTTGGTAAAGAAGCTCCAGCAAAATGTCCATGCTGTGCGCATCCAAGAGATTATTTTGAATTAAAGATTTCCGACAATATCTAAATTATTGTTCAATAAGAACCGCCTCAATAAAGCGGTTCTTTTCTTTTTATTAAAATATTTTTACAAAAAACTATATCATTTACCACCTCCTTTTATTTTTAAGCGTAGAATATTTGCGCATTTAACGTTTATAAAATATAATTATGTTAAAAGGAGGACGATTTTTAATGTTTGGTTTAAAAAAGAAAAAAGAAGTTAAGAGTGAAAAGAAAACTGCAAGTAAGAAAACAGTTAAAAAAGATGACAAGAAAATAACGAAAAGTAAAAAAGTAGCCTCTAAAAGCGAAAGTGCAAGCAAGACTCCAAAGAAAGTCTATTTTGTTAAAAAAGTAGAAGGAGAATGGCAAGTAATTTTAAGAGATGGTAGTAAAGTTATAAAAAAGTTTGCTACTAAAATTGAAGCTGAGGAATTTGCTAAAGCTACAGCAAAAAATCAAAACGGTACAGTTTTGACACATGCCTCAAAAGGAAAGAACAAAGGGAGATTTCAATAATATGTTGAAGAACAGTGATTTCGTTTTATTCACTGATAGCTGTTGTGACTTAAGCCAACAATATGTAGATGAATACGACATTAAAGTAGTATCTTTATCCTTCAGATTTGCTGATGGTAAAGAATACGTTGATACAACAGGTCATAAAGACCTTTCAATGCCAGATTTTTATAAGTTGCTTGAAACTGGTGGTATGCCAAAAACAAGTGCTATTAATGCTAATGATTTTGAAAAGGTTGCTAAACCATATCTTGATCAAGGAAAAGATATTTTAGTTATTGCTTTTTCAAGTGCATTAAGTGCAACCTATAATTCATTCAGATTGGCTGCTGAAGACTTAAATAATGAATATAAAAATAATAAAGTTTATGTAGTTGATTCGAAGAGTGCAAGTGGTGGACAAGGAATGCTTGTTTACTTAACTGCTAAACAAAAAGCAGCAGGTAAAACTATCGAAGAATGCTATAAATATGCTGAAGATACTAAACTTAAAATTTGTCACTATTTTACAGTAGATGATTTAAGTGCATTCTTAAGAAGTGGTAGATTAACTGCTTCAGCGGCATTACTTGGTACTTTATTAAAATTAAAACCAGTTATGCATATGGACGATGAAGGTAGATTAGTTCCAATTGCTAAAAAGATTGGTCATAAGGCATCAATGATTGCTCTTGCAAAACATTTTGATGAAGAATGTATTGATGATACTATATTAGGAATGACTCATGGTAGCATGTTAAATGATGTAGATTATTTAAAAGGTTTAATGCTTAAGAATCATCCAAACAACAAAGAATTCATGATGAATTACGTTGGTCCAGTTATTGGTTCACATACTGGTTCTACTGTAATCGCTATCTATTTCCTTGCTAATCATAGATAGGAGTTTGTTATGTTAATTGATACTATTAAAAAAGAGAATATGTTAGCTTTAAAAACTAAAGATACTAATAAAAGAACAGTACTTAGTATTGTTATTAATAAGTATATGATTGCTGGATATGAAGCTAAAGCTAATGGTAAAACACTTGATGATAAGGATCTTATTTCTATAATTCAAAAAACTGTTAAAGAACTTGAAGAAGAAAAAGAGAGTTATGAAAAAGGTGGAAGAGAAGAACAAGTTAAAAATACCATTAACCAAATTGATGTTATTAAAGGATATTTACCAACTTTATTAAGTGAAGAAGAAATTAAAAAGATTATTTTATCTTTACCTGATAAGAGTGTACCTACAGTTATGAAACATTTTAAAACTGAATATGCTGGTAAATGTGATATGGGATTAGTAAATAAAGTTTTACGTAGTTTAAATTAAAATGGAAAGAATAGAATATAAAAATTTTGATTTAGAAAGAGTTCTTTATAATAAGAGCTCTTTGAGTCTTTATAAATGTAAATTTGAAGGACCTAATGATGGAGAATCTCCATTAAAAGAGTGTGAAGATATTGTTATTGATTCATGCTTATTTTCATTACGCTATGGATTATGGCACACAAGTGGAATAGATATAAAAGATACAGTCTTTGATGATAAAACAAGAGCTACTTTTTGGTACTCAAGTAATATTAAAATCTCACATAGTAAATTACTTGGAGTAAAAGCAATAAGGGAATGTAGTGATATTTATTTAAATTGTGTTGAAATTAATAGTAGTGAATTTTCCTGGAGAAGTAGCAATATTGAAATAATTGATTCTTCTTTGACTTCTGAATATGCTTTTTTTGAATGTTCAAATATTAAAATTAGTGGTTTAGTTTTTAATGGTAAATATTCATTCCAATACGTAAATGATATGGTTATTAAAGATTCTACCTTAAATACTAAAGATGCTTTTTGGCATTCTAATCATGTTACTATTCAAGATTCAAATATTAAAAGTGAATACTTAGGTTGGTATTCAAATAATCTTACTTTAATTAATTGTAAGATAAGTGGAACTCAACCATTCTGTTATTGTAAAAATTTAAAATTGATAAATTGTACAATGACAGATTGTGATCTAGCATTTGAATATAGCAGTGTAGAAGCTTCTATTATTGGTAGTGTAAAAAGTATTAAAAATCCTTTAAGTGGAAAAATTGAAGCTGATGATGCAGGAGAAGTTATTATTAAAGATAACAAGTATCCTTCAAAAGCAAAAATAATTTTAAGAAATAAAAAGTAAAATCACAATATTTCCTTTTTTAGTTTCTTTTTATTGTGGTTTCCAAAAATAGATTTTTATAGGTATAAAACACTTTAAAAGAAAGATAAAACAAGATATAATCATAAAGCAAGTGTTTTCACTTGGGGGTGTCGTTCAATGGTAGAACAGCGGTCTCCAAAACCGTTAATGTGGGTTCGATTCCTTCCACCCCCGCCAAATTATTAAAATTCATCAATTTATTGGACTAAAGTTTTGTACAATGAATTGATTTTTTTTATAAAAATAATATTAATTGAATTCAATATTTATATAACAGTACTTTAATCGATGTATTTTTGTTCTTGATACTTTGTAATAGTTGTATAATATTTATATATTTTGGGGGATTTAATAATATGAAAAATATTAATAAAAAATCTTTAATTGGTATTATTATTGCATTTTTTACTATCGGATTTATGGTAACGTCTTGTTCTAATAATGAAGATAGTATTAAAGGGATATCGGTATTTAATGGAGATAATGAATATGAACTTGGTAATACTTATACTGATATAGGTATTAATTCATTAAGTGTATTAGCAAATTATAGTAATGATAAAGAAATTACTCTTCCTTATGATAAAACAGGAGAAAAAGGATATTCTTTAACTGCTAAAAATAGTAAAGATAAATTAGTTGATTTAACTTTACCTTTTGAAGAGGATGCTTTAGGAACTGTCTATATAACAGCAAGTTATAAAGATTTTTCAATGTCTTATAACATTAGCGTTAAAGATCCTTATATAGATATTACAAGTATTTCATTTTCATCATCTACAATAAGATTATCTTTAGAGGATACTTATTATAAATTAGAACCTACTATTTTACCTTCTGATGCTACAAATAAAACTTTAAGTTATGTTTCTACAGATAATAGTGTAGTAACTGTAACTGATAAAGGAATATTAAGTGCAAAAGGGGTTGGCGAATGTGATATTAATGTTTCTTGTGAAGATAATGTTAGTACTGTAATTCATATTGTTGTAGCTGATAGTGGCGCTGGTTATAGCAAAGTTGATGTTAAATATACTTCAAAAGCTTATTGTAGTGATTATGCCCCTACTTTAGGAGAACAAAAATTATTATTTGTTCCAGTACATTTATCAGGAACTCCATCTTATAAATGGACCGAAGAGGAACTTGAAAATGTAAATAGTAATACTGAAGATATCCATGATTATTATAAGAATGCTTCTTGTGGAGCTATTGATTTAACTGGAACAGTTTGTGGAAGTCTTGATAATATGTATCAAGCTCCTTATGAAGAAACTGAACTTCAACCAAACTCAAGTGAAGCAAAGGATAAACTTTATAATTCTTTTAAAACTGCTCTTACATGGATTAAAACAAATACTGATATAAATCTAGATGATTATGATACGGACGATGATGGATATATAGATTCAATTCATTTTATATTTGATGGAAGTGATGCTCAAATTTGGGGTGGAACTTTATGGCCACATATGGATTTTGCTTCATTAGGACGTGGAACTAAAGAAAATCCTAGTATTAATTGCTATAGTACTACAAACTTACATCATCTTGGTGATGCTTATACTACTATTCATGAACAAGGTCATATTTTTGGTCTTGAAGATTATTATGATTACTCTAGTGAAGATAAAACTCTTCATAACCTTGGCTCTTTTGATATGCAAGATTATGGTATGTTTGATTGGAATTCTTTTTCAAAGATGTCTGTTGGTTGGGCATCTCCTTATGTATTAGATGGAAGTAAAGATCATGTTTCTATTACAATCAAGCCTGCTTCTTTAACTAATGATTGCATATTACTTGCTTATCCAGGAAGTTGGAATGGTACTGCTTTTGATGAATATATTTTAATAGAACTATTTTCAAATTATGGAAATAACTCTATTTGGTGGGATAAATATAGTAAATATTATAATGATGGTGGTATTAGACTATATCATGTTGATGCACGTTTATGGGGTTATACTGGTGATGATGTAAATAGTGGTAATTATGTAGATGATTATCGTTATTCTAATTTTAAATACTTCTATATTGGAGCTAATAATTCAAGTACTGATAGTTATGCAATGCCAAGACCAGATTTAATTAAAGATAATTACTATTTAATTCAAATTATTCAAAAGAGTAATGTAAATACTTTAGGAAAAGTTACAAACGAAAACCTTGATCTCAAGGAAGCTGATTTATTTAAAACTGGCGATACATTTACTATTAATGATAATGTTAATGGTTATACTTCTTATGGAGAAAATTTCTTCCCTAACAAGAATGCTTTAAATAATTATGATTATTTCCCATACGCTATTGATTTTACTTCAGTAACAAAAGATGAGGCTACAATCGATATTTCGTTAATATAAAAAAGGAACACCATAATGGTGTTCCAATTTTTTTTATTTACTATCTTTATTTAATAAAACAAGGATTGAAGCTGCATATTTTTCTTTTCTACTTTTTAAGATCTTAGTATATAGTGGATAATTAATTACAATCATTATAATTCCAACTATACCAACAATAATTCCTAAAACCATCATTAGATTTGTACCATCTCCAAGTACTTTCATTGCTAAGCACATACCAATTCCCAAGACTAATGCACCAATTATACCTAAAGTATAAGTGAAGATAATTGCTGGTAGTTTAGCTTTCTTATCTAACTTTTTAGCTTCATCAATTCCTGTCTTTGGTTTAGTAACATACTCATCTCTTAATTTTTCTTCTTCAAAATTTTCCATAAATTTTTCCTCTTTCTAACCAACATGTGTTGGTTTATGAGATAATAATAAGGTAAAATAAAAATGAAAGGAACAACAAGTTTTAAGGTTTGTGTTGGTTTATTGATATGACAAATTTTGAATCTAAATCTATTAATTCTTGTATTAAGATGGAAAATGCTTTGATTGAAATTTTAGAATATAAAGACTTTCTTGATATTACTGTTAAAGAAATATGTATAGTTGCTAAAGTTAATAGAACAACCTTTTATGCCCATTATGATAATACTTTTGAATTATTAGAAGATACTAAAAAAGAAATGATTAATAAATTTCTTTCCTCATATAAAGATAAATCTTTTGAAGAGATTAGTAAGAATGAGAATCTTGATTTAATAAATAAGGAATATTTATTACCATATATAAAATTTATTAAAGAGAATAAAAATATATATGAAGTATATACAAAGAACTCTTTAACTTTAGATACTGATGAATATTTTTCTAACATTGTTAAATATATAGCAATGCCAATTGCTAAAAATAGTGGAGAAAAAGATATAAAGTTTATTGAATATGTAACTTCTTTTTATATTGAAGGTATTAATAGTATTATTCGTCGTTGGATTAAAAATGGTTTTAAAGAAACTGAAGAGTATATTCTTAATGTTATAATGCGAGTACGATATAAATAATATAAAAACTCTATCATTTAACGTATAGATTTATTCATTTGTTATTTTTTCATGAGCAAATCTATCATATAAAGCCTTAATAGATTTATTAAAATCCTTATTTGAAATACCAATAATAATATTAAATTCTTCACGACCTTGATCAATTAATTTAATGTTAATGTTTTCTTCTCCAAAGACTGATAAGATTCTTCCAGAAGTACCAGTTTTCTTAACCATGTTTCCTCCAACAACAGCAAGTAAAGCTATATCATCATCTTCTTTAATTGAAATAATAGTGGTAAGTTTTTTAAGAGCAGCAATTACATCATATAATTTTTCTTCAATCATCTTCTTTTCTACAACAATTGAAAAACTATCAATAGAGGTAGGAATATGTTCTACTGGTACATGATATGAATTAAATACATCTAATACGCTTAAAATAGTAGCTAATTTATCAACATTTTTTGCTTTAACAAATGTTAAAGCCATAAAACCTTTTTTCCCAGTAATTCCAGTTATTAAATGTTTTCTATCAGAAGTAGTTTTCTTAATTAATGTTCCTGAATCATTGATATTATTAGTATTTAATATTACTAAAGGTATATCATCATCCATTAATGGAAGAATAGTTTCTTCATGAATTACATTTGCTCCCATGTAAGATAATTCTCTTAATTCATCATAAGAAACTTGTGTAATTTTTCTTGGATTATCTATTATTTTTGGATCTGCCATAAAGAAGCCAGAAACATCAGTAAAGTTTTCATATAAAGAAGCATTAATTCCTTTTGCTAAATATGAACCAGTTACATCGCTTCCTCCACGTGAAAATAGGCATATTTTCTTATTTGGATAGGAACCATAAAAACCAGGAACAACCATGATTTTGTGCTTACTTTTCGCTTCTTTTATTGATTTTTTAGTTTCATCTTCTAAAACTTTTCCATCATAATCAAAATGAATTAAATCTTTACTATCAACAAAATCATAATTTAAATAATCTGCCATCATTTTAGCAGAAAAATATTCTCCCCTAGATACTAGTTCTTCTTCATCAATTTGATCATCAATTAATCTTTGATATAGTTCTTTAAATTCTTTTTCTAATTTTGTTTTTAAGTTCAGTTCTTTTTCAATATCTAAATATCTTTTAACGATAATATCAAAAATTGGTTTAGCATCGACATGGTATTTATGATGTTGATAAGTAAGATAAAGTAAATCTGTAATTTTGTTATCACTATTTTTTGCTTTTCCTAAGGCACTTACAACGATAACAGTTCTATCTTTATCTTTAGTAATAATATTTTTTACTTTTTTAAATTCTTCTACATTAGCTAAAGAAGAACCACCAAATTTACAAACTTTATCCATACTATTTCCCCATTTCTTTAATTATTTTATTTACTATTTGAACTGCATTACTTGCAGCTCCTTTTCTTACGTTATCAGCTACACAATAAAAAATTAAGCCATTATCTACAGCCAAATCTTTTCTAATTCTTCCTACATAAACATAATCATTTCCTTTAGCAATAGTAGAAACTGGATAGATATGATTTTTAGGATCATCTACTACTTTTATTCCTTCATATTTTGCTAAAACTTCTCTAGCTTTGATAACATCAACAGGTTTTTTAAACTCACAATTCACAACAACTCCATGTGCAACTTCTACTGGAACACGAATACATGTTGCGGAAACTTTTAAGTTTGGTAAATGTAATATTTTTCTAGTTTCATTTACCATTTTCATTTCTTCTTTTGAATATCCATCATCTAAAAATACATCAATTTCAGGGATACAAGTTTTTGAAATATCATATGGATAAAATTGTGGCTTTTCTCCATTTTCACAACGTTTTAAATCATCAATTCCCTTTTTTCCAGAACCTGAAACAGCTTGATATGTAGCAAAATTTACTTTTGTTAAACCAAATTCATTATCTAATGCTTTTAAAGGTAAAACAGATTGAATAGTGGAACAGTTTGGATTTGCTATAATTTTTGATTTTGTTTTATAGTCATCAATATTAATTTCTGGAACAATTAAACTACAATTTTTATCCATTCTCCATTCTGAAGAATTATCAACAACTAAAGCTCCTTCTTTTGCAGCAATAGGAGCCCAAATATGACTTACGTTGCTTCCAGCACTAAATAAAGCAAAGTCAATATTCTCAAAGCATCCTTTTTTTAATTCTTCAAGTTTATATTTTTTACCTTTAAATTCAAGTTCTTTTCCAATACTTTTTGCACTTGCAAATAGATGAAGTGATTTAATTGGCAAATTATATTCTTCAATTACTTTTAAGAAGGTTCTTCCAACTAATCCAGTAGCACCAACAACAGCAAAATTATAATCTTTCATATCTTTCTCCTTTAATCTACTAAACAAACAAATTTATATTTACTCAAATCTTTTTTATCAGGATTTGTTAATTCATGTAATTTATTTTTATCATCAAAACATAGATAGGTACCTGTAAATTCATTTTTGACGATAGCTTTTTCTTTCAAATTACAGTATTTATATTCTTTATTTTTACTTACTCTTATTAAATCTTGGAGGATAGCGGAAGCTGTAGGATATTTCCCCGCTCCTTTTCCTACAAACATAAGTGGATCTTGATATTTCCCAAATACCGATATGGCATTAGTTTCGTAATCTATTTTTGATAATAAATTATCACCTCTTAAACAAGTTGGAATGATTAATATTGATATATGATCTTTTTTAAATTCAATTCTTGTTAACATTTTTAATATTAAATTCTTATCGTTAATTTGTTTTAAAATATTATCATTTAGTTTTGAAATTCCAAAATGAGGGATATCATCATTATTTATTTCTTTCTTTGTGACTATAGAAGCTAAGATATTAGCTTTTCTAACCATATCTAATCCTTCTAAATCACTTGTTGGATCTTTTTCAGCAAAACCTAATTTTTGTGCTAATAAAATGGCATTATTTATTGGCATATGTTCTTTTTGCATCTTAGTAAGAATAAAATTAGTAGTGCCATTTAATATCCCAATAATTTCGTTTATTGAATCAAAATCGCTTTGAATTGATAGTGGATAAATAATTGGAATTCCTCCACCAACACTCGCTTCAAATTGTATTGATACGTTATTTTTATTTGCTAAATCTAGATATTCTTTTAAGTGCAGAGAAATAGTTTCCTTATTGGAAGTAATAACATTTTTGTGATTTGATAAACTTTTTATTATTACTTCATGAGCAAGAGTGTCTCCTCCTAAGCATTCAATAACAGTATCAATTTTATTATTATTTATTATTTCATCTATTTTTGTGACTAAAAGGCTTCCTAATTCATCTTTTTTTGAAGGCATATCAAAAATAGAGACAAGATTAAATTGAGGATTTAAAGAAATTAAATCCTTAACACCTTTACCAACAGTTCCATAACCAAATATTGCAACATTATTCATACGATACCAACTCAACTTTCTTAACAAAATTTATTTTCTTTAACTTCGTTATTAAATTATCTAAAGGGATTTTTATTTGTTTAATATCAATTTTAATTGTTATATAAGCTAATTCTTGAACAGGAGTATCTTGAAATATTGTTAAAATACTTACATTTGCTTTTCTTAAAGCATCAAGAATAGAATTTAGGATGCCTTGTTTATCTTCGACCTTTAAAGATATAATGGCTCTTTTTGTTTCACTATTTTGAGGAAGAAAAACCATATCTTTATATTTATAGTATACAGATCGTGAAATCCCAACTTCTTTACATGCTAAAGTAACAGACATACCATCTTTATTAATTCTCTCTCTAGCTATAATAACTAGTGGCAATACTTCAGGGAGAATTGCCTTGTTAACTAGTAAAAAATCATTATTCATTTTTTAGTATCTCCTTTTTAATAGATACTCCCTTTTTAGAAGGTGAAACATCAATTAAAGTTACCTTTGAAGGGAAATTTTCTTTATTTAAATCAGACTTTAGTTTGTCTATTTCTTTTTCCATTCCTTTTAGATAAAAAGCAATCATAGTTGAACCTGAACCAGAAATAGTAAATGGTATATTATATTTATTCATTATGTTTTCAACAATTTCGTAATCATTAATAAGTGTCTTTCTATAAGGAACATGTATTTTATCTATTAATGTTTTTCTTAGTAAGTCTAAATCTCCATTTTTGAGAGCTAATGGGAGAAGTGCTATATGACTTACATTATTTTTAATTGCAGATAAAGGATATTCTTTTGGTAAGATTTCTCTTGCTTTATTAGTAGATATTTTTTCATCAGGAATGATTAATAAA
>Ga0172378_10000418_pt1 | contig 36835 bp, 29 predicted proteins | sample GrowelOW332metaG_FD_119755 | JGI IMG/M metagenome (GOLD analysis project Ga0172378, IMG submission 119755) | Groundwater microbial communities from an aquifer near a municipal landfill in Southern Ontario, Canada - Pumphouse #3_1 metaG | ecosystem: Environmental > Aquatic > Deep subsurface >...
AAGGTGTGGAACATGTCAGAGATGTATCGATGCTTGCCCTACTAACGCACTGGAGAAACCCCACCTACTTAATGCAGCTACCTGCCTCTCTTACCTCACTATTGAGCACCGCGGAGAGATAGCTCCCGAACAGCAGAAAACGATTCGAGAATCCATTTACGGTTGCGATATCTGTTTACAGAAATGTCCATGGAACCGATTCTCTACCCCCTCTAAAGTAGAGGAGTTTACAGCTAGCGAGGCTTTTTTGGCGATGCAAAAAGAGGATTGGGAAAAACTAACCCGCGAAGAGTATCAGGTTCTCTTTAAGGGGTCTGCTGTAAAGAGAGCGAAGTATGAGGGTTTACAACGCAACATTAAAGCGCTGTTGTCTAATCGCAAAAAAGAGGAGTAATCCGCTTTGTAACTAGCTTCTTTCTCCTCCTTTTCTATAGCTATCTTTTCCCAAACAACCTATTTGCTTGCTCTCGACTTGGGTGCTCAGCGCTTGTCCTGTTTTATACCACCAACCTTTAGCTTAGTGTTGAAACCGTTTAGCTGCGCGCAACAAATGACGAAGATCGCTTATCAGTTGTTGGTTCTCTTGCAAGAGGTTTAAGTACACCAACCCTATCTTTAGATTTTCTTGCTCGGTCTGTAAACGTTTCATCTGTTGTTTACGAAGCTTGGAGAGCTCTTTCTTAAACTCGTCGGCTGCCAATAGGAGTGTGCCTACATCGCTGTAGTCGTGTGTGGAGACAATCATAATAGCCTCTTCAAACAGAGCAACAGTCTTACTTTGAATAGGCAAGAACTCTGCTCTACAATCGGCTGGAAGGGCATTGAAATTGTTTGCAACATGCTCCTTACAGGTCTCTGATATACGACGTAACGAATAGTTCATTTGTATCGCACTATTCACACCTAAATGAAACCAGGTATTCTTCTCTATCGAGCGGTTAAGCGTTATACGACGCATCCCTACAATCTCTTTTCTACGCTCTTTAGAATATTTATCGCGCATTTTGTTAATACCCGACAAGGCAGAACGAATCTTCTTTAGGTTCTCCTCTAACAAACCATCAGTTAAGAGGGAATAGGAGGAGTTTATATGTTGTAAAACGGCTAGTTGTGTTAGTCTACAATGTGCTAATAGATGTTCCCAAATCTCCTCTTTATCGGTTGTGGATAGCATTAAACGAAAAACTTTATCGGCTTCGCTCTCTTTCGATTTTTTACCATAACGGATATGACTACGAATCAATAGCAAAATAACAAGTACAATCATAGCTAACATGGCTGCTATTCCACCGTAATACATCACAACTGCTACTAAGAAACATAATAGGAAAGCTGCTGCAGCAGTGATAAACCAGCCACCTATCACAGAAATGACACCCGTGATACGGAAAACAGCCGATTCTCTACCCCATGCTCTATCGGATAGTGAACTACCCATGGCCACCATAAAAGCAACATAGGTGGTAGATAAAGGTAATTTGAGGGAGGTTCCTAGCGCAATTAATAGCGACGCAAGTACTAGATTAACGGTAGCACGAACTAGATCGAAGGCGGCACCCTGTTCTACGATATTCTCCTGCGTATTGAAACGTGTATCTACCCATCTGCTCACTCGTTGGGGTATATAGGCGGAAATCGACTCACTTAATTGACGCGAATGGCGTACAATGGAACGTGCAATGGAGCTACTTCCAAACATTTCGTCGCCCTCTTCTTGACGCGACAATCCTACGGATGTTTTAATCACATGTTTTGCCTTCTTAGAATAGGCTAAGGATAAAACCATTATACCTCCTGCAATAAGCAGAAAATAGAAAGGGGTACGAGCAGGTTCATTCAATGCAGACATGGTGTAAGTGGCCATGTTCTCGCCCCCATACTGAAAGAAATCGGTAAAGGAGGAGAAACCAGCCAAGGGTACACCAATAAAGTTAACTAAATCGTTTCCAGCAAAAGCCATGGCTAAACCAAAGGTTCCCAATAAAACAATCACCTTTAAAACGTTTACTTTACAGATATAAAGGAACTGCATCAGGGCGGAGAAAACCACAAAAGCGATGGAAAGAATTAACCCTGTATTTGTATGCACCCAATCTTTTACTTCGGGGGTCATAAAAGCAGCACCTTTTATCCCTTTAATAAGCATAAAATAGACAATTGCTGTGGTGGCAGCTCCTGCAAATAGACCAATTTTCCATTTTAAGTTGCGTTTATAATTAAACGAAAATAATAAACGGGTGAGATACTGCACTACAGCTCCAAAAAAGAAAGCCACCAACACAGAGAGGAAAATGGCAAAAATAACAGATAGCGCCTTGTCACTATTGATGAGTTGATCAAAGCTGTAGGAACTGTTTGCTACTTTTATAAGGGAAAGTGCAAAGGTTCCACCTAAGAGTTCAAATATCATGGAGACGGTGGTAGAAGTGGGCAACCCTAAGGTGTTAAAAACATCGAGCAAAATCACATCGGTGACCATCACTGCCAGAAAAACGACCATCAGCTCATTAAAATAAAAGGCTTCTGGCTTAAATATGCCATGGCGAGCAATCTCCATCATACCATTGCTAAAGAGAGCACCGCATAGGATACCCACAGCTGCTACTATTAGGATTACACGAAAAGAAGCGGCTTTAGCACCAATGGCAGAATTTAAAAAATTCACGGCATCGTTGCTCACTCCTACACATAAATCAAAGATAGCCAAAAGAAAAAGGAATAGTACAATTCCTAAATAGACAACTTCCATACTTTTATATTCTATATATTTTGGAAGCAAAAGTAGAGGGAGCGTGTGATAAAGAAATGACAAAGAAGTTACATTCTCGTGACAGTAGATAGAGAGGAATAGCTAAGAATCGGCATAGGTTAAATACTCTAAAACTGCGTTAAATGATTTCGTTCTCTATCTAATAATCTGAATGTTATACTACCTTTGTACATCAAATATGTGGAAAGATTTGAGTCGCTTGCAACCACACAAAAAAATGCTAAAACAAACATCATCCGTTTAGCATCTCCGTGCGCAGTCTTCTCCCCATCTTTTCGCGAATAGTAATTTTAACACGAATCAAAATATGGGATATTTATTTACATCTGAGTCTGTGTCCGAGGGACATCCAGATAAAGTAGCCGATCAGATTTCTGACGCCATCTTAGACGAACTTCTTGCTTATGACCCACAATCGAAAGTGGCTTGTGAAACATTGGTAACAACGGGACAAGTTGTTTTGGCCGGTGAAGTGAAATCGACAGCTTATGTTGATTTACAAGAGGTAGCACGTCAAACCATCAATAAAATAGGATACACCAAAGGAGAATATATGTTTGAGGGCAACTCTTGTGGCGTTTTTTCTGCTATACACGAACAAAGTGCAGACATCAACCGCGGTGTGGAACGAGAAGAATCAATGAACCAAGGTGCTGGTGACCAAGGTATGATGTTTGGTTATGCTAGTAACGAGACAGAAAATTATATGCCTCTTTCCTTAGAATTATCACACAAGATATTACGCATCTTAGCGGATATCCGCCGCGAAGGAAAAGAGATGACCTATCTCCGCCCCGACTCCAAAAGTCAAGTAACCATTGCATACAACGAAAAGGGATACCCTGTTCGTATTGATACCATTGTGGTTTCTACACAACACGACGATTTTATTCACCCTAACACAACGGATGCTAAAGCACAGCTTAAGGCCGATGAGGAGATGTTGGCCATTATCCGCAAGGATGTGATTACCATCTTAATGCCACGCGTGATTGCTAGTATTGGTGATGAAAAAACACGTGCTCTGTTTGACGACCAAATTACCTATCATGTAAACCCAACGGGTAAGTTTGTTATTGGTGGACCTCATGGAGATACAGGATTAACGGGTAGAAAGATTATTGTAGATACTTATGGCGGAAAAGGTGCACACGGTGGTGGTGCTTTTTCGGGTAAGGACCCTAGTAAAGTAGATAGAAGTGCTGCGTATGCCGCTCGACATATTGCCAAAAACATGGTGGCTGCTGGTGTAGCCGATGAAATGCTTGTTCAGGTGTCTTATGCCATTGGCGTTGCAGAGCCTATTAACATCTTTGTTGATACCTATGGAAAAAGCAGAGTAAAACAAAGTGATGCGGAGATAGCAACCATTATCACAGAGCTCTTTGACTTACGCCCTAAGGCTATAGAACAACGGTTGAAACTACGTAATCCTATCTATACAGAAACAGCTGCATACGGGCATATGGGTAGAGAACCTCAAATAGTAAAGAAAGTATTCAAATCGCGCTATCAAGCAGATAAAGTGATGGAAGTGGAACTCTTTACCTGGGAGAAATTAGACTTTGTTTCTGCTATAAAAAAAGCATTTAATTGCTAAGATGAAAGAAAGAGAAATTAAAGCTGTTTGCGTATATAGCGCATCTAGCACTAAGATAAAACCTCTCTACAATAAGGTGGCTCAAGAACTGGGCCATCTTATGGCTAAACAGCAACTAACACTTATCAACGGCGGTGGAAACCTTGGGTTAATGCGCACCGTTATTGATGCTGTGATGGAAAAAGGGGGCAAAACAGTTGGTGTTATTCCCACTTTTATGGTGGAACAAAACTGGCACCATCCAGCCATGAGTGAATTGGTGACTGTAGAAAACATGCATCTACGAAAAGAGAAAATGGCGGCCCTATCGGATGGCGTTATTGCACTGCCAGGAGGTTGTGGAACACTCGAGGAGCTATTGGAGATTATCACTTGGAAACAATTAGGGTTATATCTTCATCCTATCGTGATTCTAAATATCGACCATTATTTTGATCCGCTCTTAGAGATGCTAGCAAAAGCAACGGAAGAACATTTTATGCGAGCAGAACATACGGCAATATGGAGAGTGGCCGAGACACCTAAAGCGGCTATTGAACTACTCTACACAACAGCAGAGTGGGATGTGAATTTACGTAAATTTGCAGCTATATGAGAATAAATGAGCAGACATATGATACAATAACCTCGATTCAAAAAGAGGTGCCCTATGCAAAAGTGGATTCGTTAATTACTACTAAAATAAGTCCCACTAATTCCTCCTTTCATGAGCAACTTATTCCCTATCAACCCGCTTATGATTCTTTGGTAAGTGCTATGGTATTATATGCCTTGTTTATTGTGGTTATTGCCCTAACCAAGGGAAAAGACCTAGTTATTGATGCCGTTCGTTCTATCTTCTCCACCAAAGAAAGAGCTAATTTCTCCTCCTCTCGCTTACGATGGATCGATTATCTATTGTTCTTTTTTACCTATTCCTTAATCACCCTATTTCTGTTTTCATATGCCATAGAAAAACTACCTGAACTAGTTACTCTACACAAAAGCTACACGCTTATTGGCATTTTCTTTTTGATAGGATTATTGCATCATCTCATTAAATATGTTAGTTATTCGCTTTTTCATTGGGTGTTTTTTAAAAAGGAACGCGCTAACTTATTTTTTAAATCGTATAATACACTTCTCTTTCTTAGTGGATTAGCTCTTTTTCCACTTGTTATGGCAACCATCTATTTTCATATTTCAGCTATCTTAATGGTACAAACTGTCATTATTATATGGGTATTTGTTAAATTAATGCTATTTTATCGATGGTTTTCACTTTTTTTTAGAAAAATCGATGGTCATCTCTTTTTATTTGTCTACTTTTGTGCCTTTGAATTAGGTATGATTATTATTTTTATTCATGTCCTAAACAAAACGAACTGCTTATTACTAACTTATTCATAAGAAATTGGAAACAAAAAAGGTACTTATTTCACAACCTAAACCATCTTCGGAGAAATCTCCCTATTACAGTCTTGCTGAGAAATATCACTTTGAATTAAACTTTCACCCTTTTATTCGAGTAGAAAGGCTTTCAGCAAAAGAGTTTAGATCACAAAAAATTTCTATTTTGAATTATACGGCTATTGTATTTACATCACGCCATGCAATAGACCATTTTTTCAATTTGTGTACTGATCTACGTATAGCAATTCCTGATACAATGAAATATTTTTGTATTACTGAAACAGTAGCTCTGTACATACAGAAATATGTTCAATATAGAAAACGTAAAATATTTTTTGGACATACAGGCAAGATAAACGACCTTATTCCTACTATTGTTAAACATAATTCAGAGCGTTTCTTTGTTCCTATCTCTGAGGTGCATACCGATGAACTAAAACATCTTCTTGAGGAAAACAATATCAATCACCAAGAGGGCGTTATGTATCGCACAATAAGTAATACCATGTCTGAAGAGGAGATTAACAGCTACAATATGCTACTCTTTTTTAGTCCTTCTGGCGTTTCTTCTCTTTTTGAGAATGCCCCCAATTTTAAACAAGAGGACCGTATTATTGGTTGTTTTGGACCTGCTACAGCCAAATCGGCTAAAGAGGCGGGACTTAAATTGGATATAGAAGCACCCACACCAGCAACACCATCTATGACAAGTGCACTTGAACAATTTTTAAAAGAGCGCAGCAAATAGATAGATAAGATTTATTTTATACGATGGCTTGCTATGCATGTTAAACAACTTACCGTTGCAGAACATATAGCAAGCCATTTTTTATGCAATATATATGAACGAACCACATAATTCTTTCTGCAAACAGGAGCGTATTAATAGTAAAAAAGCAATCGAAGCGCTCTTTTCAGGAAAAGCTAAATCAATAGCTAGTTTTCCTCTTTTAGCGGTGTACCAAGAGGTGGAGGAGCTAGAGGATTATCCTGTTGCAGTGCTTATAAGCGTTTCCAAAAAACGTTTTAAACATGCCGTTCAGCGTAATCGTATAAAACGACAGATTAGAGAGACCTACCGCATCAACAAGCATGCACTCCATAATGCTTTACTGAGCAAAGGAAAAAAGATGCATATTGCTTTTATCTATCTAGACACAAAACAGCATCCAACGGAGAAAATAGAGCAACATATGCTCTCCTTACTAGAAAGATTAGCCACTCAAATACAGGAGTAATATGAAAAAAATTATTGTCTTTTTATTACTGCTACCCGTCTATTTCTATAAACGAGTCATCTCACCTATAACCCCTCCCTCGTGCAGGTTTACCCCTACTTGCTCAACTTATGCTATTGAGGCATTGAAAAAACATGGCCCTATCAAAGGGCTTTATCTAGCCATTCGCAGAATCTTACGCTGTCATCCATGGGGCGGATCGGGATACGACCCTGTGCCTTAATCTTGATTCAAAAAACAGAGAAGAAATGGATATACACACGCATAAACAAATCGAAGATGCTATCATCTCCTGCGAACCAGACGATTTTAGCCCACAGGCTCATTTCTTGTATGCAGTGGCCATTCATCCATGGAACACAACATCGGTAAACGAGGAGCAGTGGCAAAAGCTAGAAGCGGCAGCTAATCATCCACAAGTAGTGGCCATAGGCGAAACAGGATTGGACAAGCAAAGGGGAGCAAACATGGTCACACAACTAGCCCTACTAGAGCGGCATGCCACGCTTGCAGAGAAGCATGCACTACCTCTACTTCTTCATCTCGTGAAAAGCAGTAACGAATTACTCCGTTGGAACCGGGAGCGACAACGAAGCGTGCCAATGATTATTCATGGTTTTCGAGGTAATAAACAGATTGCAAAACAGCTATTGGAGGCTGGGTTTTACATATCGTTTGGCGAACATTATCAACTAGAAGCACTGGAGTGTACCCCCATCAACCACCTCTTTATAGAAACAGATACGGCCGAAGCAACTATTGAAAGCATCTATGCTAAGATAGCAATCGACAAAAAAATAACATTGCCTATTTTAGAAAAACAGGTTTTCGAGAACTATAGAAAGCTATTTTTAAGAGATAAGAGTTTGTAAGTCCAAATAAAGGTCGTATTTTTGCAATAATAACAACTATAACAGATAATCATTCTATGGATTTTGTAGAAGAACTTAAATGGCGTGGAATGGTGCATACCATGATGCCTGGAACAGATGAATTACTAAATAAAGAGTTAGTAACAGCTTATGTGGGTATTGACCCTACTGCTGATTCACTGCATATTGGTCATTTGTGTGGCATCATGATGCTTAAACACTTACAACGTTGTGGACACAAACCTCTAGCTCTTATTGGTGGAGCAACTGGAATGATTGGTGATCCATCCGGAAAATCGGCAGAGCGTAATCTCTTAGATGAGAAAACACTTAAACATAACCAAGATTGCATTCAAGCACAGTTGGCTAAATTTCTTGATTTCGAATCGGATGCTCCGAATAGAGCAGAACTAGTGAACAATTACGACTGGATGAAGGATTTCACTTTTCTCGATTTTGCAAGAGAAGTGGGTAAACACATCACCGTAAACTACATGATGGCCAAAGATTCCGTGCAAAAACGATTAAACGGAGAAGCACGTGACGGACTATCTTTCACTGAATTTACATACCAGCTTTTACAAGGATACGATTTCTTATATCTAAATAAAGAGAAGAACTGTAAGCTACAAATGGGAGGCTCCGATCAATGGGGTAATATTACAACGGGATCTGAACTAATTAGACGTACTAACGGAAACGAATCGTATGGCTTAACTTGCCCACTTATCACAAAAGCTGATGGTGGTAAATTTGGAAAAACAGAATCTGGAAACATTTGGCTAGATGCACGCTATACCTCACCCTATAAATTCTACCAGTTCTGGCTAAATGTTGGGGATGATGAAGCAGCAAAATATATTAAAATATTTACAGCACTAGATAAAGCTGAGATTGATGCACTGATTGCAGAACATGCGGAAGCACCTCACTTAAGAATACTTCAAAAACGTCTGGCTAAAGAGGTTACCATTATGGTACACTCTGCGGAAGCATACGAAGCAGCAGTTGAAGCTTCTTCTATCTTATTTGGTAAATCTACAGCAGAGGCTCTGCATAAATTAGATGAAAACACTTTTTTAGCTGTCTTTGAAGGGGTACCACAATTCGAAATAGAAAGAACCGTTTTGGACACATCTTGCAAAGCAGTAGACCTATTTGTTGACTCCGTTTCTATCTTCGCATCTAAGGGAGAAATGAGAAAATTAACCAAAGCAGGCGGAATTTCTTTGAATAAAGAAAAACTAACCGACTTTGATAAAGAGATTACAACAGCCGATTTATTGAATAATAAATACCTTTTAGTACAAAAAGGAAAGAAAAATTACTTTTTAATCATTGTGAAGTAAAAAAGTTGCAAAAATATTTGGTCAATTCATTTTGACCTTGTATCTTTGCATCGCTTTTCAACAGAAAGTATATATGTTTGTCCTATGGTGTAATGGTAGCACAACAGTTTTTGGTTCTGTTTGTCGAAGTTCGAGTCTTCGTAGGACAACAATTTTTTTAAAAAAGAGTCTTCAAATTTTTATTTGAAGACTCTTTTTTATGTTATACTATTCCCCCTTTACGCGATAAGGTAAAGACAAACTCCAATCCCCCACTAGCTGGTTCTCGAGCATAGATAAAGCCCCCGTGTAGCAAAACTGCATTCTTCACAATAGCCAATCCTAAGCCCGTTCCACCTAGCTTCCTTGATCTTCCCTTGTCTACTCGATAAAAGCGCTCAAAGAGCTTCTCTAGGTGTTCTGGAGCAACACCTATACCATTATCTAGAAAGCTGAAGGTGTACTGCTGCGCATCTTGCGCTAATAAACGTATCTGAATCTCTAATCCAGTGCCGCCATATGCAATTGCATTATCTGCTAAGTTCCTAAAAATAGAGTATATTAACGATGCATTACCAGGTACACTAATTTCATTTGGAAGGAACAAGGAAATTGTACTTTTTTTCTCTTGTAATTGTAGCGACAACTCCAATTGAATCTCTTGTGCTATATGTGTCACATTAACTGTTTCCATCACAAACATCTGCGGCACCTCATCAATACGTGTTAAAACAGATATATCTCGCAATAGATTAGCTAAACGATTACTTTGTACATAACAATGTTTTAGAAAACGAGCACGATTTTCCTCTGTCAAACGTTTACTGGTTAACAATGTTTCCAAATAACCTTGAATACTACTGACCGGTGTTTTTAGCTCGTGCGCGATGTTCTGTGTTAACTGTCGTTTTAAGCGATTCTTATCCTCCTTCGATTTTTCGAGCTGCTGATACAGGCGAACAATCTCTTGGGAGATCTCTCCAAGCTCATCGTTAGGGAAGCGGTCGCGCCAGTCGTCACTAATAGGCTTTCCAGAGTCTATCCGCATAGAGAACTCTTTTAATCGTGTTATATTAACGCCTAACTTAGCGGTAAAGCGATAGATGATAAAGATTAGTAACAGGGTGGTAATAAAAGTAAACCACAGAAACTCGGTGTTTACTTCAAGGTCGTCTATTAACTTAATATTATAGGGCAAAGAGGAGCGCACCACCATATGATGTGCGGGGAAATAGGAAGCGGAATAAAAATAATTATCCCCTACACTCTCCGATAAACGATTGATAGAATAGCCTTCACCCTTCTCGATAGCTGTACGAAACTCCACACGGTCACTATGGTTGTTGCTATAGGCGCGTGTACTAAAGTTATCATAAAAAACAGTACCATCCTCTTTAATCAGTGTAACGCGAAGTCCTTTTATAGGATGTTTGTGCACATAATCCCCAATCTTTTCTTTAGGGAGCTCAGACCAATGGTCAAGGTCTTCTGCTAAACGATGGTTATAATCTTGCAATTTCGTATGCAACAAAACAACTCTAAAAGAGCGTTCGCGGCTATATTGATAAAAGATGAAGCATAAGATAAAAATGAAAAACAAAAAAGTGACAGAGAAAAACAATCGTTTACTAAACGACATACGCTGTAATATTTTGTTTCTTTTCATCTTATCTATTTCTTTACTCATATTCTAAACAATAACCATAGCCCAAACGAGTTACAATACAATTTCCATATTGCTTAATCTTTTTACGAAGGCGAGTGATGTTTACATCGACCGTTCTATCCAACACATACACCTCATTACTCCATATCCTAGCAAGGATTTCTTCTCGAGAGAACACACAATCGGGATTTCTTAGCAATAATAATAATATTTCAAACTCTTTCTTCGTCAATGAAATCTCCTCTTGGTCAATGGTAACACGTTTCATGCTCACATCGAGCGTCAAGGTTTTATATACTAATCGATTGGTCGATTCCTTGGATGGTTGAACAGACCTGCGAAGCACGGCCTTTACCCGTAACATTACTTCTCGCAGAGAAAATGGCTTGGAGATATAATCGTCAGCGCCTAAATTAAAACCTGTAACGGTATCGTTTTCTGTATCCTTAGCTGTAATAAAGATGATAGGTATTGTTTCGGTTTTTTTCTGTTTTCGCAGCATATTTGCCATACGAAAGCCAGATATCTCTCCCATCATAACATCCAAAAGTAATAAGTTGTAAGAGGAGATATCCATTTTCAGAGCTTCTTCTGCGGAGAAAGCTGTGTCTACAATATAACCCTCATCTTCTAAATTAAATTTTAAGATCTCACACAAATCCTCTTCATCATCGACTACTAATATTCGAGTTGGTTCCATTTTTAAATAATTTTAGATTACAAATATCATTTATTCATGTTATGAACACGTGAAATAGCTATTACATTGTCATTACATTTTTAAAGCAGCCAATAATTGACTTACCGTCTGTTTAAAAACAGGATGTTGCAGGGTAGAAGCTATCTCATTTAAAGGCAATAATACGAAATCTCTTTCATGTAACAAAGGATGCGGAAGGATAAGTGTTTCGGTATGCAGGATACAATCGTCGTAAAAAAGGATATCAATATCGATCATTCGGTCTTGATAACTTGTCTGTACCGTTTTCTTTGTTCTCCCCAGTAAAAGCTCCATAGCCTTTATTTTGAGCAATAAATCTTCCGGTGGTAAGCAAGTACTCACACAACAGGCCGCATTTAGAAAACCATGCTCCGATTGAAAGCCCCATGGTGTAGTAGTATAAAAAGCAGATAGAGAAGTAACACTCCCTATCTGCTTTTCTATTTCTCTAATTGCACGATGAAGATTATTTTCTTTATCACCTAAATTTGTTCCCAAGCTTAGGTAAACTTCATGTGATTGTTTCATTATTCGTCGTCTAGAACAAGCATAGCATCACCATAGGTGCCAAATCTGTATTTCTCTTTAATAGCAATAGAATACGCTTCAAGCACCAAATCATAGCCACCAAAAGCAGCCACTAACATCATCAAAGAGGAGTAAGGTAGATGCATATTAGATACAAGGCTATTCGCAATTGAAAACTCATAAGGAGGGAATATAAACTTATTGGTCCAACCCTCAAACTCTTTAAGATGTCCATCCGTACTAGCCGCTGTCTCTAAGGCACGCATAACGGTTGTTCCAACCGCACAAATATTACGTTTCTGGTCCGTCACTTCGTTAACCTTTTTCACTACATCGGTGTCAACAATCATCTGCTCAGAATCCATTTTATGTTTCGTCAAATCTTCCACATCGATGTTTCTGAAGTTACCCAAACCAGCATGCAATGTAATATATCCACTATCCACACCTTTAATCTCCATACGCTTCAATAACTCGCGACTAAAATGCAAGCCAGCAGTTGGAACCGTAACAGCACCTTCATGTTTAGCATAGATAGTCTGAAAGCGTTCTGCATCTTCAGGCTCAACAGGACGTTTAATAGAAGCAGGAAGTGGCGGTTCTCCCAATGCGAACAATGAATTTCTAAACTCCTCGTGGGTACCATCAAATAAGAAGCGAAGTGTTCTACCACGAGAAGTGGTATTATCAATCACCTCTGCAACCATCGATTCATCCTCACCAAAATACAATTTATTACCAATACGTATTTTACGTGCAGGGTCCACTAACACATCCCAAAAATGATTCTCAGGATTGAGTTCTCTCAACAAGAATACTTCGATACGTGCGCCTGTTTTTTCTTTATTACCATACAGACGAGCAGGAAAAACCTTCGTGTCATTAAATACTAATAAATCTTTTTCATTAAAATAAGAAAGTATATCCTTGAATATCAAATGTTCTATTCTTCCACTCTTACGATGCAGAACCATCAAACGTGATTCATCTCTGTATTGTGTAGGATGTTGAGCAATCAACTCCTCAGGTAGCGTAAATTTAAATTGTGAGAGTTTCATAATCTTTCTATTTTATTTATTTGTTTCTTCTAAATCCTCTATTTCCTGTTGGTCTAACCAAGCTGGAAAATCTTCTATCGTCATACATTGGTCAAGGGTTACCTCGCCAACACGTGTTCGTATCAATTCTACAAGATGCGCACCACTTTCTAAAGCCTCTCCAATATCTCGCGCCAACGCCCGGATATAAGTACCCTTACTACAAACCACACGGATTCTGATATAGGGTAAATCGTAGGAGAGTAATTCTATTTCATCAATAACCAATATCTTGGGCTGCAATTCCACTTTTTCTCCTGCTCTAGCCAGTTTATAGGCACGTTTGCCATCCACTTTACAAGCAGAAAAGGCGGGTGGTATTTGTTCAATACGACCAACAAATTGCTGTAATTTTTCCTCTGCTAATTCCCTAGAGATATGCTCTACGGGATAGGTAGCATCTATTTCCTCCTCCAAATCAAAAGAAGCTGTGGTAGCTCCCAAACAAAGTGTAGCGATATACTCTTTGGTTTGATATTGAAATTCACCGATACGCTTGGTTGCCTTTCCAACACACAAAATCATCACACCAGAGGCTAAAGGGTCTAAGGTGCCTGCATGGCCAACCTTTAATTTCTTCACTCCCAATTTTTTGTACAATTGCGAACGCACACGGTCTACTAAAGTAAAAGAAGTCCATTTCAACGGCTTCTTAAAATATAAAACTTCGCCTTTCTTAAAATTCATCTAACACAAATTAGCTTGTAAATCTATTCTATCTCTAGCGTAAGAGATTATTTAGATAATTGTTAATGTTTCACCCATCAAAAGAATAACTAGAATAGCCCCTCCCACAACAATTCGGTACCAACCAAAAGCCTTAAATCCGTATTTAGTAATAAAACGAATAAAAAACTTGATAGCCAATAGCGCCACTAAAAAAGCAACAATATTTCCTATAATCAAGGTTCCAGCATTATCATATAATATCTGCACGCCATTTGGCTCTAAAAAGAGCTTGAGCAGCTTGTAAGCAGTAGCAGCAAACATGGTTGGAACAGCTAAGAAGAAGGAAAATTCGGCTGCCGATTTACGTGTTAAGCGTTGTGACATACCACCAACGATAGTTGCCATAGAGCGAGAGACACCAGGTATCATGGCTATACATTGAAAGAGACCAATAGAGAGGGCCTTTTTGTTGGTCATCTTTGTCTCCTCTTTTGAATTAAATAAACGGTCACAGAAAAGCATAAAGATGCCTCCAATAACTAACATAGAAGCAACTACCCATACATTCTCCAGCAGTTCATCTATTTTTTCGCTAAAGAGCAATCCAAAAAATGCAGCTGGGAAGAAAGCAATCAATAGCTTCCAATAAAAATCGAATTTATGTAAAAAGCGTTGTAAAGCCGAAGCACCATCGGCCATCGGTTCTTTATTTAAGCGGAAAAAACGTTTCCAATACAGACATACCACGGATAAGATAGCACCAAACTGAATAATGATAGTAAAAGCTTTTACAAAATCGGTACTCTCCACTCCCAAGATGTTTTGGGTAATAATCATATGTCCAGTGGATGATACGGGTAGGAACTCTGTCAATCCCTCTACAACAGCTATAATAATTGTTTGTAATGTTGTCATTGTTTATTTTTTGTCTTTATTGTATGGTGATATTACTTCTTTTCGCTTTTTGCTGAAGGCGCATAAAGAATACCAAAAATGATTGTAATAAAACCAATTAAACAAACAACGGGTGCCACTTTAATACGTCGTACACTAAAGATAGCAGGATCAAACGTAGTTTGTGTTGTTCCAGACCCACTCATTAAGAGAAATCCAATGACAACTACGAGCAATCCTATTCCAATAAGAATAAAGTTCTTTTTTTGTAAAGCTAGTTTTTTATTATCCATTCTATTATTAATTTAAGGCTCCACTAAACATAGTAGAGTGTCGACGATTTCATACGGAGATATTTACTAATGGAGACATATGCACAAAGAAAAGTGATTAACAACCCAAATAAGAAAATAGAACCAACCACAATAAGGATTGTTTCTGTTGTTATAATCATTTTAAGCTGTGGTTCAAGAGAGAAAATGGTGTGCACTGCTGCCAATAAGAAGCCATTTGCCAATAAAGCAGACAGAAAGCCTATCCAGAAATTACGAATCAGAAAAGGACGACGTATAAAGCCCCAACTTGCACCCACTAATTTCATGGTATGTATAAGCGAGCGTTGCGAATAGATGGTTAACCGTATCATATTGTTAATCAGCGCAAAAGAGATCAGACCAAGCATCGAAGCAAGCAGTAACAGAATAAAGCTAATCCGTTTAAAATTATTATTTAGTAGATCCATCACCTCATCCGAGTAGCTCACTTCGTCTACCAACTTATTTTCCAATAAATTTTTCTGAATGGTTTTCACACGCTCCGGATTGGCAAATTCCGATTTTAAATGAAGTTCTATGGTACTATTAAAAGGATTTGTACCCAAAAAGTCGGAGGGGTCTGTACCCATCAACTTTGTTTGCTCTTTCAGTGCATCCTCTTTAGAAATATAATGTGTACTATGTACAAAATCTTTTGCGTTCAATTGTTTTTGGAATTTATAGATTTCCGTTTTTTTAGCACTACTCTCTAAGTAGATAGATAGTGTAAAATTCTCCTTCATAAAAACAGAAAGATGCTGAGCTGTTAGAACCGTAAGAATAGCACATCCCAACAAAATCAGCACTAAAGTAGTACTAATACTTGCAGTAACAAATTGAATATCGAAATTGTTTTTAGAATGGTTTTTATTGCTCATTTTTTTCTTTCTTAAAAACATAAATAATCGAACTACTCCGCTGCTTGTTCAGCAAAGAATGAAAGAAAGCGCACAATCCAACGTACATACCCCGTAAAAAGGAAAAAGAATGTTTACGATATTTCTCACTTAAGATAGAAATATAAAAAGCATCCATAGGCATAGGATAAGATTTTTCCAATGAAAAGCCATGTCTCTTTGCCAGTAGTTGTAAAGAGGAAGCCGTAAAATGCCAAAGATGACGAGGCACATCATAAGCAGCCCAATCGCCCTTATAATAAGCAGCATCGTATGCAGCAGGATTTGGCAAAGCAATAATCAACCGACCCTCTTTTTTTAATAACAGCGTCAATTGTTCCCACGTTTTGTCCAAATCGTGTAGATGTTCCATCACATGCCAAAGGGTAATCACATCAAAAGAGTTGGGTACTAATGTGTTCCATTGATTATCAGCCAACACATCTAGGTCAAAATGTTCTTTGGCAAATAGACGCGCACCATCATTTTTCTCTAAAGCAGTAACATTCCATCCTTTTTGACCAACAAAATGCGGGAAATAACCCGTTCCAGTACCAATATCTAAAAGATTGCCCTTTTGCGTCTTACTATGTCGTTGGAGAAGTTTGAATTTACGGCGTAAATTTAATTGACGTGCCGCATGATAAAGCGAATTCATACACCCAGCTGAGGTGTCTGAATGCGATATATAGTTTGCTGTAGCATAATAAGGAGCTATATGATCCTCATCTGGGGCATCGTCCGTAAAGATAAAACCGCATCGTTCACATTTCAAAAGAGCAAACGACTCCCCCGTAACATAATGGTCTACACATGTCACCTGTTTTAAAAGTTTTTCACCTTGACACAAAGGACAAATCCTCCTTTTGAGAGCTTTCATATAATCACACTTCTTTACTCTATTCCAAAAACGAGGGAATGCCCCCTAATATGTCGCAAATTAACGAATAATATACGAGGGACACGACTTTTTTAAATTCTTTTAAGATATAAGCAACTTTCTTACCTCATTTTCGTCTTTATTCAGTTGCTCAATCAAGTTTTCCACCCCTGGGAATTTTTTATTATCTCTTAGACGATGCATAAACTGCAGCGTTAACATCTTATGATAAAAATCGGCAGTTACATCTAAGATATTAACCTCCACACTCTGCTTCATTTCAGCAGAAAAAGTTGGTCGACTGCCAATAGACAACATGCCCACGTAGCGATGCTCGCCCGACCAGACATAAACCGCATAAACACCCTCTGCAGGGATCAGTTTTTGTGGGTCAACCACTAAATTAGCGGTAGGAAATCCAATTAGCCTTCCCACCTGATGTCCCTTTACCACCTTACCTGTGATGGTATAGGGAGCATTTAAAATAGTACTAGCTGTATCCACATCCCCCTTTTCCAGTAGAGAACGAACTGCTGAAGAACTAATCACCAAATCATCTGCTGTATACACATCGGTTTGCAACACCTCAATGCCGATGGTTTGTCCAAAGCGTACATAATCGTCAAAGCCCTCATTTCGAGCATAACCAAAGCGATGATCATAGCCCACAAAGAGCACCTTAACATTAAATTGCGTATAGAGTAACTGCATAAACTCGTAAGCAGAATAGTGAGAAAAAGAGGGCGTAAACTCAATTAATAAACAATAATCAATCCCCATCCATTCTAATAGTTTACACTTCTCGTTGGGCAATGATAGCAAGGAGACATCCGCTCCCTCCTGCATCACAGAACCAGGATGATTGCTAAAGGTTATCACCATCGAGGCCTCTTGGCGTTTCTTTGCTTCTTTTTTTACCTGATTAATCAGATATTGGTGTCCCACATGTACCCCATCGAAGAAGCCAACCGTTGCCACCGAAGGCAATAAATCCTGTTTTTTTAAATCTCGTATTATCTTCATTTTTTCTTTTCAAATAAAAAACGCCAATCTTCGCCCTCCTTGGGTTGATAGGTTCGCATTCCTAACGCATCAGCAGCCTTGCAATTGGCAGCAGTATCGTCTATAAATAATGTTTCTTGCGGCAAAATAGCAGCATCATCCATAAGCTGTTCAAAGATAGTAAGATTCGGTTTCACCTCCTTCATTTGCTGCGAGAGATAACACTTCTCAAAGAAATGATCTACCTCATGTCCTTGATACCTAAAATCGTGTGTACATACCCAGTCCCAATGCATGTCGTTGGTGTTACTGAGTAAAAAGAGACGATACTTCTTTTTAAGTTCCAATAGACAATCTAACTTATAGGTCGCTATCTCCCCCAAGAAAAGATTCCAGGCGGTCTGTATAGCAGTATCAGATAGTGCAAGATGCGTTAGTTCTCGCAAACGCGCACAAAACGTAGCAGTATCTATCTCCCCCTTCTCTAGGAGATAAAAGATACCCTTTCCGCCATTTCTTTGTACCCATTGCGACAAATCATTTGATACGCCCAACGCACGGAAAGCCTCAAAACAACGATTTGGAGTTAGGTCGACTAACACACCACCAAGGTCAAAAATAATATTTTGAAGCGGTGTCTCCGTTGCTCCTCTATGATCTAGCGAAGATGCCATTGTTTTCATATGGTTTAACTGTTTTTCCATTCGGTCTATTTTAAGAACAAATCAGAGCGTCTTTTTTCGTTTGTAATAAGAGACCATTTGTTTTCCAATCCATTCCAGAAGCACAATACTAGCACTTAAGGAAAAGAGCTGTACCCATTCGTTTAGAGAGAGAGGAACGGTACGAAAAAGTTCCGCACCAAAAGTAACAATACCAATCTGACCTAGCAAGATGAGTAGCAGCACTAGAAAGATAGGCTTAAACTGACGCAATGCGATGGAGTGGCATTTGCAGCTCATACAGACAGATGCTAAACGCCAAAATTGTAACAAGACAAAGAAACTAAAGAACTGTGTCATCTGATGAATTGTTAATGCTGCTCCCCCTCCCAGGTAAAGATAGAAAAGTGTTAGCAAGATAAGTATCAACACACCCACCCGCAGGATCTCTGTAAACATGCCACGTGTGATGATAAAATCGTTATTGTTTCGTGGTGAGTCCTGCATCACATCGTCCGATGGTGGAAGAGTAGAGATAGCTAAAGCAGCCAATGTATCCATTATCAGATTGACCCAGAGCATCTGTGTAACCGTTAACAGCGGCTCTGTACCTAAGAAAGAGCTTGTCAACAAAGCCACTAATGCCACAAAGTTGATGGTTAATTGAAAGCCAATAAACCGTTGAATATTTTTATAAAGAGAACGTCCCCACTTGATAGCATAAGAGATACTAGCAAAAGAATCGTCCATAATAGTTATATCGCTCGCCTCTTTAGCCACTGAGGTGCCCGATCCCATGGAGAGACCAACATGTGCATGATGCAGAGCAGGAGCATCATTCGTTCCATCCCCCGTAACAGCCACCACTTCTCCTTTTTGTTTCAAAAGAGCAACCAGTCGTTGTTTATCCAATGGTCGTGCACGCGAGAGTATTTTTAGCGATTGTATCCGTTCTAATAAATCGCTGTCCGACATAGCCGCAAACTCCTTTCCGGTCATTGTTTGGAGGGCATCTGTATCCTCCTGTGCTTTCCACAAACCAATATTTACCGCCACATTTTTAGCCGTAATCATCGTATCACCCGTCACAATTTTTACCTGAACACCCGCGTGTAAACATTGCTGAATGGCAGCTGGAACCTCCTTACGGATGGGATCTTCAATTGCTATCAGGCCATAAAAAGAGGACTTTTTAGCAGCTATTAGCTCATCGATAGAAGCTGTATCACCCTCCTCTAAGATATAATAGGCCAAAGCCAATGTTCGCATACCTTTGCTTTGGTCCTTTACTAAACTATTTGCAATAGATTCCTCTTCGGTTTGTATGTTCTTTTTTTCTCCATCCTTCATCACCCAAGAGCACAGCCCCATAACAATCTCCGATGCCCCCTTTATATATAAAACCCGTCGGTTAAACTGTGGCGAATCTACGATAGTTGCCATAATTTTTCGTTCCGACGAAAAAGGAAGTTGCTCTAGGATGACTGCTTCCTCCCGAAAAGGAAGATAGGATACGCCCTGCCTATCCATCCACTGTAAAAGTGCAATTTCTGTAGGATTACCCACCCCTTTACTATTTTGTTCTTTCGCCTCCAAAAAAGCGGTGGAGTTGATAGCTATATTCTCTGCAACCAGTAGCTGCTGTTCATGCGTAGCTTTTGAATAGATAAACAGCTCGTCGCCAAACAATTGCATCTTACGCACCGTCATATGGTTACGCGTAAGTGTACCCGTTTTATCTACACAGATCACAGATATAGCACCCATCGTTTCAGAAGCATGCATCTTACGCACCAGATTATTAGTAGAAAGCATTCTACGCATATTCAGCGCCAAGCTAAGCGTCACACTCATCGGCAAGCCCTCTGGCACAGAAACCACAATCAATGCCACTGCCACCATAAAATAGGAGACCATCTTTCTAGATTCGTCTACATATAACAACGCGTTCTTTTCTATCTCCACCCACGATATATCCGCATAGGTAAAGGCTAGAAACAAAAATAACAGACTCAACAAAGCCCCGCCTATCCAGGTCCATGCAACAAGATGTGAGATTTTCTCTTTCCACATCTTGGGCAACCAAACAGGCATAGAGATAGCTATCAGGAAGAGTAGAAAACCTATCGTTACTATTTTAGGGCCCAGCGAGACTAGTTCATCCAATAATATATTTTTGGAGTATAGAATTAAAAAGAGGAGAAAAGAAACAGATATTCCTACAATACTAATGTAATAAGCTAACCGTTCGAGTTGCACCTTTAAAGGGGTATCTTTCTCTATTGGCTGCGAAGCTTGATGGGCCACTTGCCCTATCTCCGTACAATCACCAACACGGTCCACACGCATCACAGCATGTCCATTCATCACCGTAGAGCCGCGGAGCAGTCGATTAGAAGAATAAGTCACTTCGTTGTATATATTTTCCTCTTTGTCCCACTTGTCTACAAGAGGCTCACCCGTTAAGCTCGATTCATCTATCTGCAAAGAGATAGCTTGTATAATCTTACCATCAGCAGGGATCTCATCTCCCGCTTCTACCATTACAATGTCGCCTACCACAATATCTTTTCGGAAGACCTGTTGAATGCCCCCTTCTCGATAGGTGGTCACCAATTTCTCATCAGACATCGCGTTGAGCAAGTCAAACTTCTTACCTGCATCATATTCAAAATAGAAACCTAAGGCAGTAGCTAAGATAATGGCCAAGATGATGCCAACGGTCTCCATATAGTTATTCTCAATAACCGCCATAAACAGCGATAGGAAAGCTGCTAGAAGTAGAATCTTAATAACAGGATCGTCGAACTTTTCTAAAAAAAGTTTCCAAGCAGACACACGAACGGGAGGGGATAGTTGATTATCACCATGCTCCAATCTACTTTTCCTTACTTCCTCTTCAGAAAGCCCATTATATTTCAGTTGAGATCCCATCGACATACCATTCATTATTTGCTAACAAAATTACAATATTAATCCACAGAATGCAGATTATTAATTATTTTTATGAAATCGGGAAAAAAAAGAGCTGAACCCTTTATTTTTTCCGGGAAAGACTTGCTTGTTTCATTACAATCCACTACTTTTGCAAACGATTATCAACCACGGTTGATTTTTGCGGGCTTTTAGCTCAGTTGGTTAGAGCAACAGACTCATAATCTGGAGGTCCTAGGTTCAAGCCCTAGATGGCCCACGCAAGAGAGAGAAAATGGATTCCATTTTCTCTTTTTGTTTTTATAACCCCTTCCCCTTCTTATTACCCCGCATACGTTTCGATAAGAAGTCGAGTCCCTCTCTCAGCACTACCGCCTTGGTGATACGCATAATAAAAAGATAGATAGCAGCAGTTATCCCTATTTTTCCTACAAAAAGTAGATAGATATTCTCGATAGATTGTGTTGCTAAATAAGCACCTCCTAAGGCAATAAGTGTTACACCTAAGAAAGGAAGTAGATCGTGCGTTAACATCACCCACAAAGAGATAGGCAAGAGGCGTGCCACTAAGTGATGCCATACAAAAAGCCATGCCACATTTAAAGAGACATAGGCCAGTAGCATCATCTGCAAGCCATATTGTAACGTTAGAAACACCACCAGCAGCTGTAATAATCCAAGTGCTATGGTAGAATACATATATATTTCCGATTTACCACGACTAATAATCAAGTTAGAATAGAGGTTACAGATAGGCATTATTGCACCCCATATACAGTAAATCTGCATAATCTCCACACTAGGTAGCCACTTGTCAGAGACAGCAATCACAATTAATTCGCGCGACACAAAGCCCAGTCCAAGAATAGAGGGGAATGCAACAAAGGCCACAAAACGAATCATCTTTCGAAACACAAGACTCTGTCGCTGTGCATCTTCCGATACAGAAGCCAGAACAGGCTGAGAAACATTGTTCACCATATTCCAGACAAAAGAGTAGCCCATCATGATCCATTTAGACCCCTGACTAAAATAGCCCACCTCTCTTTTAGTATGCAGACGGCCCAATAAGATATTAAATAGATTTCCGTTGATGGTAGTAAAGATACCCGTTATCAAGAGCTTCACACTAAAGGGAAACATCTCCTTTAGTGGAGAAAAGTCGATGGTCAACGAAGGACGCCAAGTAGAATAGCGCCATCGCATTAAGGTACCAACCGACCCATGGATAACGGTTTGAATAATGATACTCCAATAGGCAAAGCCCATCCAAGCCAAAGTAACGCCCACCGAACTAGAGACCAATAGGGCTGTAATCTCTGCTTTTGCTTTTTCCTTAATCTTTAGGTTACGAATCAAGAAAGCATTATGTACCGTCGCTGTCGATCCAATAAGGAACCAAAGGAACAACACGCGAGCAATGGGAATCAACTCTTCGTTATGAAAAAAGCGAGCTATCAGTGGTGCAGAAAAGAAGAGTACCACATACAGCAAACAACCCATAGAGAGACTAAACCAGAAAACGGCATTATAGTCGTTATCCGTAATCTTTTTCTTATTAATTAACGCAATGGTAAAGCCACTATCTTGCAATAAAGCAGCCATAGCGGTAAAGATGGATAACATACCCACCATACCATAATCGCCAGGGGATAAGAGACGAGCCAATAGAATACCGAAAGCTAACCCCAACAATTGTTGTACACCATTGTTGATACCGCTCCAGAACAAGCCTGTTGCTGTTTTCTCTTTCAGCGATTCCACCGCCATACTATTCTTTCATTTTACGTAAAGAATCCCGCTCATCTACCAACTCATGATGCAATTCAATAGAGTTCCAGTTCACATTATGAGGAGTCATTCCAGCTTTTAATTCAACCGATGCAATCCCTTTATTACGATATGCCGTTAAAAAATCGGCAATCTCTTCGTTAGCAAAACCCTTAAAGAGTAACATCTCATCTAGAAAATGTAGATTATCTTTATTTTCAACAGGCGCTACAGGAGGTGGTAACAATCCTGTTACCACACCTATAGGCAATAAATACTGCTCCACGTTCACTTTTTTACAGGTCACTTTCAGTTGTTTACACAACGCTTTAATTTGCACTCCTTTTGGAGTAGAGAGATTGTAAAGATAGAGTTCACATGTATTCATATATCTTTTATTTTACTTCGCTACCCGGTTTAACAGCACGGTCAACCGTAACCACAGAAAGCGATCCATCCGCATTCTCAGCCGATAGGATCATCCCTTCGGATACAACGCCGCGCAATTTACGAGGAGCAAGATTAGCCATAAAACAAATTTGTTTTCCAATCAAGTCTTCTGGTTGATAATATTTAGCAATGCCCGAAACGATGGTGCGTTTGTCTAAACCATCTTCAATGGTAAACTGCAATAGCTTATCGGCCTTAGGCACTTTCTGACAATCTAAAACAGTACCAACACGAAGATCCATCTTCTCAAAATCGGTAAACTCAACCGTTGGACGAATGTCGTTAGCACGATAATTCTCCTCTTGATTTTTCTTTTTCGTATCTAACAGCTTTTGTACTTGTGCCTCAATCTGCTCATCTTCAATTTTCTCAAAGAGCAAAGCAGGTTTCTGAAGCTGTTGACCCGCCACTAATAAATTGGCATCGCCCAAGTTATTCCAATCAAAGCCATCCATATTTAGCATCTCGCGCAACTTCTCAGAGGTGAAGGGCAAGAAGGGTTCAAAAGCAATAGCCAAATTGGCAACTAGCTGTAGAGATAGATTTAAAATGGTAGCCACACGCTCCATGTCTGTCTTTGCCACTTTCCAAGGCTCTGTATCTGCTAAATATTTATTACCAATACGAGCTAATATCATCGCCTCTTTTTGTGCTTCTCTAAACTTAAATAGATTTAAGCTCTTCTCTATCTTCTCCTTAGCACTTGCTAACTCCTCTAAGAGATGTTTGTCGGCCTCCAATAGTTCGTTACAAGCAGGCACCTTTCCCGCAAAATATTTCTGCGTCAACACCAAAGATCGATTCACAAAATTACCAAACACAGCCACTAACTCATTGTTGTTGCGTGCCTGAAAATCTTTCCAAGTAAAGTCGTTATCCTTTGTTTCTGGTGCATTAGCCGTTAACACGTAACGTAACACATCCTGTTTTCCTGGAAAATCGGCCAAATATTCATGTAGCCAAACCGCCCAGTTACGAGAGGTAGAGATTTTATCTCCCTCCAAGTTCAAGAACTCATTACTAGGCACATTGTCGGGCAAGATATAGCTACCCTCCGCTTTTAACATTGCTGGGAACACAATACAATGGAACACAATATTATCTTTCCCAATAAAATGTACTAAACGAGTATCTTTGTCTTTCCACCATTTCTCCCATGTATCGGGCAATAGTTCTTTCGTATTGGAGATATAACCTAGGGGTGCATCAAACCAAACATACAACACCTTACCCTCAGCTCCCTCAACAGGGACAGGGATACCCCACGATAAATCGCGACTTACGGCACGTGGATGTAGTCCCATATCGAGCCAGCTCTTACACTGTCCATATACATTAGGACGCCATTCTTTGTGCTCCTCCAAAATCCATTTACGCAACCAAGCTTCGTGTTTATCTAAAGGTAGATACCAATGCTTGGTCTGGCGCATCACAGGTTTACTACCACTGACAGCACTCTTAGGGTTAATCAAATCGGTAGGCGACAAAGAGGTACCACAAGCTTCACATTGGTCGCCATAAGCGCCTTGTGCATGGCAGTGTGGACATTCACCAGTTATATAGCGATCGGCCAAAAAAGATTTGGTCTCTTCATCGTAATATTGTTCAGAGGTTTGCTCCACGAATTCTCCTTTTTCGTATAGTTTCTTAAAAAAAGAGGAAGCAAAATCATGATGCGTTTTCGAGGTAGTACGCGAATACACATCAAAGGATATGCCAAATTCCTTAAAAGAGTCTTTAATCAAGGTATGATATCTATCTACCACATCTTGCGGAGTGATGCCCTCTTTCTTGGCACGAATAGTAATAGGCACACCATGCTCATCCGATCCACCTATAAAAAGGACTTCCTCTTTTTTAAGACGAAGATAACGCACGTAAATATCGGCTGGGATATACACCCCAGCAAGATGCCCAATATGTACCGGGCCATTAGCGTAAGGCAATGCGGATGTAACAGTCGTTCTTTTAAATTTCTTTTCCATATATCAACTCTACTAATATTATTCTATAAATTTCTGTTTGCATGTACTTTAATGTTGCAAATATACTATATTTAATATATTTGCTCTACCTCCTTTTCGATTATTCCCAATAAAAAAGCGACGTTTTCTACCAAGAACAGAAATAAAACACGTTTCTATACCCTAAAAAAATAGAAAAGTACATAATAGCATAGGCACAAAAAAAAGGTCTACATGTAACATGTAGACCTTTTCGCTCTTCAAGTAGGACTTGAACCTACGACCCTCTGATTAACAGTCAGATGCTCTAACCAACTGAGCTATTGAAGAATAAACCAAAAATGCTCTTCGAGTAGGACTTGAACCTACGACCCTCTGATTAACAGTCAGATGCTCTAACCAACTGAGCTATCGAAGAATGTTTTTCTCAATTGCGATGCAAAAATACTAGGAATTATTGAATTATGCAATATCTTTGCAAGAAAAAATTTCTATATGGATAAAATAATTGGAATAGGCAACGCCTTGGTGGACGTATTAGCCGTTCTAAAAGATGAGGTTTTACTACAGAAGATGAACCTTCCCAAAGGAAGCATGCAGTTGATTGATGATGATAAACTCATGGAAATTAAAAAAGTATTTGCTCTAATTGACACCAGCGTCGCATCTGGCGGCTCAGCTGGAAATGCAATGATGGCACTCGGTCAATTACGTGCAGAACCAGGTTTTATTGGAAAGATAGGAACAGACCAATATGGTGCGTTCTTTCAACAAGCTTGTGTGGGCAACAGCGTTACCGCAGAGCTCTTAACGAGTAACGACCCTTCCGGCATCGCTTCTATCTTTATCACGCCCGATTGTGAACGCACCTTTGCTACCTGTTTAGGAGCAGCTGCTACACTTACTGCAACAGATATTACTCCTGCTCTCTTTGGGGGCTATAGCTACCTCTTCGTTGAGGGCTACTTGGTACAAAATCATGCTATGATAACCAAAGCCATAGAAACAGCTAAAGCGATGCAGCTGCAAGTTTGCCTCGACCTATCCAGTTATAATGTGATCGAAAACGACCTTGCATTTTTTAAAGAGCTCATCGATAATCATGTAGATATTGTCTTTGCCAATGAACTCGAAGCTACTGCCCTCACCGGATTACCACCTAGAGAAGCAGTAGACGAGATTGCCAAAAACTGTAGCATTGCTATTGTAAAACTTGGTGCAGAAGGATCAATCATTCGAAAAGGAACCGAGAAAATAGAAGTAGGCACCGAACAGGTCAGCCCTCTTATAGATACCACCGGAGCAGGCGATTATTATGCAGCTGGTTTTCTATATGGACTTACAAATCACTTCTCGCTACGTAAATGTGCACTTATCGGTGGCATCTTAGCGGCACAAGTCATTCAGGTAGCTGGAACAACTTTACCCCCATCTACTTGGTCAATTATTCGTGAGAGAATAGATTTTTTACTAGATTAGCTGTTTATTGAACTCAAAAAAGATGAATATATGAAAAGAAATTACATTAGAAACGGACTATTCTTCCTAGCATTCCTACTGTTAGGTAGCACGCTTTCCAGTTTTACGGGTAAAGATGGAGACGATCGCTCCTTCACGCTAAAGAAAAACATGAGAATCTTTAACTCTATTGTACGTGAGGTAGAAACCTTCTACGTAGACACTATGGATGTAGATAAATCTTTTCAAAGTGGTATTAATGCTTTTTTGATGCAATTAGATCCATACACCAATTACTTCTCGGAAGATAATATGGGCGATCTAAAATATATGACAACAGGTAAGTATGGCGGCATAGGCTCCATCGTTAGCTACCACAAAAAAGAGGAACGTGTAGTTATCAATGAACCGTATCCCGGATTACCAGCTGCTAAAGCGGGATTAAAGGCAGGTGACGTGATTATGAAAATCGACACCATAGACCTAAAAAACGTATCGGTATCCGATGTAAGCGAACAGCTAAAAGGAGAAGTTGGAACAAAACTAACACTGGTAATCAAACGTCCGGGCGAAAAAGAACTGCGCACCTTTTCTATCAAACGAGCTAGTATTAAAATCTCTCCCGTTCCCTATCATGGCTTTGTACGCGATAGTATTGGGTATATATCCCTCTCTGGCTTCACAAAAGATGCTGCAAAGATCTTAAAATTAGCCTTTGTTGAATTAAAACAAAAAGGTGCAAAATCCCTGATACTTGATTTACGTAACAATGGTGGCGGACTTATTAATGAAGCTATCGATATTGTGAACCTATTTGTGCCAAAAGGCAAGGAGATTGTGGCTACCAAAGGGAAAATTAAACAATGGGACCAAAAATACATCACCAATAATCACCCCATCGATACAACCATCCCTATCACCATACTTGTTAACAGCTCCACAGCATCTGCCTCAGAGATTGTTTCCGGCTCGCTACAAGACCTCGACAGAGCAGTTGTGGTAGGACGCCGCACCTATGGAAAAGGATTGGTACAGTCCACTCGCAGCCTACCCTACGGTGGCAGTCTTAAAGTGACCATTGCCAAATACTATATTCCAAGTGGTCGTTGTATTCAGGCAATCGATTATAAACACCGTAACAAGGATGGCAGTGTAGGACGTATACCCGATAGTTTAACTACTGTTTTTCATACCGCAAACGGACGAGAGGTAAGAGATGGAGGAGGTATTTTACCAGACACCTTAGTGCAGCAAGAACAGCTCCCCAACATTCTTTTCTATCTAGTAAGAGATAATCTTATTTTCGATTTTGCCACACAATACTGCATTGGCAGAGATAAGATTGCCCCTGTTGAGCAGTTTGAGGTAACCGATAGTATGTATCAACAGTTCAAGAAAACAGTAAAAAGTGCGGATTTCACCTACGACCGTCAGAGTGAGAAGATACTAACCCAGCTTAAAAAGGTCGCTAAATTTGAAGGCTATGAAAAGGGAGCTGCAAAAGAGTTCGCAGCACTGGAGAAAAAGCTAACACATAATTTAGACCACGACTTAGATTATTTCTCCAAAGACATTAAACGTCTAATAGCCACTGAGATTGTAAAACGTTACTACTATCAAGCAGGAAGTGCTATTGAATCGTTAAAACACGACAGCGATCTTGAAGTAGCAGTTGCTATTCTAAAAGATAGTACACTCTACCAACAGATGCTTGCCCCTACACATAAAACCATCCCTCTACAAGAGGACACAGAAGAGGAAGAGGAAGAGGAATAGGCAGAACCCAACATAAATAACCCCCAAAAAGTTAATACAACTTTTTGGGGGTTATTTATTTTAGGGAGTATCTACATCTGTACCCTTATGCAGGTAGCAAAAAGGCATCTATCTCTTGAGCCACTTTGCGTGCATCCGCCATGGCACGTACCACTAAAGAAGCACCATTAGCAGCATCACCCGCCATAAACACATTTGCAGGTAGTTCAACAGAAGGGTCTTTCAAGAAACCCATTGCCAATAAAACCAAATCGGCTTTTAATACTTCGCGGCGACCAGTTAAATGCATTTGTGGACGAGCCCCATTCTCGGCAGCTATCCATTCTACCTCTTCCACTTCAACACCAGCCACACAACCATTTTCGCCAATTAACTGCTTTGTGCATAGGTTCCAACGACGCACACAACCCTCTGCATGACTACTTGTTGTCTTCAACACGATAGGCCACTCGGGCCAGGGTGTTTTTGCATTTTTACCAACAGGTGGTTTAGGCATAATCTCAATCTGTGTAACACTAGCAGCCTTGTGGCGATTAGAGGTACCGATACAATCGCTACCGGTATCCCCACCACCAATCACCAAGACATGTTTATCCTTGGCAGAGATCAGCTCTTCGGGCGAGAATTCCGTACCCTCTAAGATACGATTCTGTTGACTCAATAGTTCTAGAGCAAAGTGTACCCCTTTTAGTTTTCTACCCGGCACATCCAAATCTCTTGGTTGTTCCGCTCCCGTACAAAAGCAGTAAGCATCAAATCCATCTGGCAGATGCTCTATATCTACAGCAGTATTCATCGCAAAAATGATACCCTCCTTCTCCAAGAGGTTCATCCGACGATCAATAATCCCTTTATTCAGTTTAAAATTAGGTATACCCCAACGTAGTAATCCGCCAGGAGCCTCCGCCTTATCAAAGAGCGTTACTAGATACCCCTTTTGGTTTAACTGATTAGCCATCGTTAATCCTGCAGGTCCACTTCCAATCACGGCCACTGTTTTACCATTTCTAGTCGGTATTCTCAATTTCACATACCCCTCTGTAAAAGCAGTCTCCACAATAGCAGCCTCATTCTCACGAATAGTAACAGGTTGCGAATTATACAAATTCAAGACACAACTTTTCTCGCAAGGAGCAGGACAAATACGTCCAGTAAACTCAGGAAAATCGTTGGTACTTATCAGTAGCTTATACGCTTCTTCCCAGTCTCTACGGTAGAGTGCATCATTCCATTCGGGCATCTTATTACCCAATGGACACGCCCAGTGGCAAAAAGGAACGCCACAATCCATACAACGAGAAGCCTGCAACATTCTATCGTTTCGGTTTAAGGTTTGTTCCACCTCACCAAAATCAGTGATACGGTCGTGCACAGGACGATAACCCGCCTCTTCTCTATCTATCTTTAAAAATGCTTTTGGATTTCCCATTTATCTATCTTTTTTTGTTCGGATGGTTCCTAATTAATAATCAAATTGTATGTCCGCAATTTTCTCTTGCAATTTCTTCATCTTCTCCTCTTGCAATACCCGTTTATATTCCACAGGCATCACTTGGATAAACTGCTCCACATATTTGCTCCATTCATCTAACATAGTACGTGCTAACGGACTACCCGTATAGCGATAGTGTTGACGGATTAACTCATGCAGTTCCTTGCGTTGACTCGATTCTTCCAACAGCGATAGTTCCACCATCTCCATGTTACAGGAATAATCAAAATCATTGTCCTTGTTCCACACATAAGCTATACCGCCACTCATACCCGCTGCAAAGTTACGACCCGTTGGTCCTAAAACAACCACACGTCCACCCGTCATATACTCGCAACAATGGTCGCCTACCCCTTCAACAACCGCTACAGCTCCCGAATTACGTACAGCAAAACGTTCGCCTACACGTCCATTAATATACACCTCTCCACTAGTTGCACCATATAAGAGAGTGTTTCCAGCAATTATATTTTTATCAGCTTGGAACTTGCTTCTTGCACGCGGTTTTAGACTAATACGTCCACCACTTAAACCTTTACCTAAGTAATCGTTAGCCTCTCCACGCAATTTGAAATAGACACCATTGATTAAGAAAGCACCAAAGCTCTGTCCAGCAGACCCTTTAAAGCGCACAGTAATGGTCTCATCGGGTAATCCCTTTTCGCCCCATTTTTTAGCAATAACGCCCGATAGCATAGCACCACAAGCACGATCTGTGTTATGGATAGAATATTCTAATGAAATCTCTTTATGTTCTTCAACGGCTTCTTGCACCTGTGCAATAATCGTTACATCTTTTACTTTATCAATGCCGTGTTCTTGCTCTTTTACTTTGCAAATAGCAGCATGGTTCTCTAAAGATGGCATCACTAATAGTTTAGATAAATCAATTAGTTGATGTTTCTTCGTAGTACCCACCTCTTTACGCTGTAAGATATAATCGGTACGACCAATAATCTCATCCATAGAACGGACACCTATTTCTGCCAATTGCTCTCGCACCTCTTCCGCTAAGAAACGAAAGAAACGAACAATATATTCGCTACGTCCAACAAAGTGTCTACGCAACTCCTCATTCTGCGTTGCCACACCCATCGGGCAGGTATTAGTATGACACTTACGCATCATCACACAACCCAAAACAATTAAAACAGAGGTAGCAAAGCCATACTCCTCGGCACCAAGCATAGCCATTAAAACGATATCTCTACCTGTTTTTAGCTGTCCATCCACCTGTACCTTTACCTGTCCACGCAATCCATTAAGAACCAAAGTCTGTTGTGTCTCACTCAAGCCAAGCTCCGGACTGATACCAGTATAACGTATCGACGAGGCAGGAGAAGCTCCTGTACCCCCTTCAGCACCAGAGATAACAATCAGGTCGGCTTTTGCTTTAGCCACACCCGCTGCAATGGTACCTACTCCCGTTTCAGCTACCAGCTTCACACTAATCACCGCATTGGGATTCACATTCTTCAAATCGAAAATCAGCTGCGCTAAATCTTCAATCGAATAGATATCATGATGAGGAGGTGGTGAAATAAGAGAGATACCAGGGATAGAATGACGCGTTTTAGCAATCACCTTATCCACCTTATACCCAGGAAGCTGACCGCCTTCGCCTGGTTTAGCCCCTTGCGCCACTTTTATTTGAATCTCATCGGCATTCACTAAATATTCGGTAGTAACACCAAAACGACCAGAAGCCACCTGTTTAATAGCACTTCTTCTGCTAGAGCCATCGGCATCGGGAATAAATCGTGCCGTATCCTCACCACCTTCACCCGTATTACTTCTACCATTTATCTTATTCATGGCAATAGCAATAGCCTCATGCGCCTCTTTACTAATCGACCCATAGCTCATTGCTCCCGTCACAAAACGTCTCATGATATTCTCCACAGGCTCTACCTCCTCCAATGGAATCGGTTGCGCTTTAAAGCCTAAGAAATCGCGTAAAAAGATAGGAGCTTCTTTCTGGTCCACCGCAGTGGTAAATTCCTTAAATTTCTCATAACTGTCCGAGCGTGTAGCAGCTTGCAATGTGCGGATTGTATCTGGGTTCCAAGCATGCTGTTCCCCCTCTTTTCGATAAGCATAAAGTCCCTTATTCGGTAAAATATCATGCTCCTCTTGGAAAGCCTTTTGATGCATCAAAATAGCCTCTTCTGCAATTTCTTGGATTCCTATTCCCCCAATATTAGAAGATATACCACCAAAATAGGTAGTACTCAACTCCTCACTAAGTCCAATAGCTTCAAAGATACGTGCACCACAGTAAGAACGAATAGTACTAATACCCATCTTACTTAATATTTTTAATAATCCCTTGCAGATTGCTTTTATATAGTTTTTCTGTGCCGTAGCATAATCCAGCTGAATCTTTCTTTTCTCCACCAAATCGTTCACAATAGCAAAAGCCATATAAGGATTAATGGCACTAGCACCAAAACCAATTAATAGAGCCACATGCATCACCTCACGAATTTCGCCACTTTCTACAATCAAAGCCGTTTGTAGACGTTTACCAGCAACAATAAGATGATGATGTACCGCAGAAACAGCAAGTAAAGAGGGAATAGCTACATGCTTCTCATCTACACCTCTATCGCTTAACACAATATAATTAACCCCTTCGTCCACCGATTTCTCGGCTTTTTGACAAAGCTCCTCTAACGCTTTTTTCAAGCCCTCTGGCTCCTTAGCATCAAAGAGCATTGGCAGTTTAACCGTGTTAAAGCCCTTATATCGGATATTACATAAAATATCTAACTGCTCATTGGTAAGAATAGGGTTTTCCAGACAAACCATCTTACAATGGTCCATACTAGGCGACAACATCTTCATTCCAATAGCACCAATATACTCGTGTAGCGACATCACCAGTTCTTCGCGGATAGGATCGATAGGTGGATTAGTTACTTGCGCAAATTGTTGTTTAAAATAGTTGAACAACAGCTGTGGCTTGTCCGATAAGATAGCAAGCGGCGTGTCATTACCCATCGAATTAATAGGTTCCACACCAGCCGTAGACATTGGTTGTAAGAGTTGTGTAATATCTTCTCTAGAATAGCCAAACATATACAAGTTACGTTCAAACTGGTCCACCTTATGGGCCACTTTTCGTCCTGTTTTAATGGTATCTAGCTCAATACGGTTTGTCGATAGCCACTGCCGATAAGGATGTGCATCCGCCAGTTCTTTCTTCAGTTCACCATCGTAATAGATGCTACCCTTCTCGGTATCCACCATTAGCAACTTACCCGGTTGTAAACGTCCCTTTTCTTTGATTGTAGTAGGGTCAAAATCAATAACGCCCACTTCAGAAGCCACCACCATCATACCCTCGTTGGTTATAATATAGCGTGCAGGGCGCAAACCATTTCTATCTAACATACCACCCGCAAAACGGCCATCACTAAAGAGTAAAGCAGCTGGACCATCCCATGGCTCCATCAAAATAGAATGATATTCATAAAAAGCTTTCAGGTCTTCACTAATTGGGTTCTTCTCATCAAACGATTCGGGCACCAACATCGCCATAGCGTGTGGAAGGCTCAAACCAGACATCAACAAAAATTCTAACACATTATCCAGCGAAGCACTATCACTCATACCCTCTTGAAGGATAGGTGAAACCTTTTTTACATCCCCTAACTTATCAGAAGAGAGGACACGCTCTCTAGCCTCCATCCAAGCTCTATTACCACGAATAGTGTTAATCTCTCCATTGTGTGCTAACAAACGAAAAGGTTGTGCCAACGACCATCGAGGAAACGTATTCGTACTAAAACGAGAATGTACCAAAGCCAATCCAGTGGTGAAATATTTATTTGTCAAATCGGGATAATATTCGCGTAACTGTAACGACGATAACATGCCCTTATAAACAATATTTTTAGAGGAAAGAGAAACCATATAAAAGTCCCCTTTTGTTGCTGTTTTTAACTGATTCACTCTGTTTTCAATACGTTTACGCACCACATACAACATTCGGTCCGCATCGGCAGCCTCTCTAAATCCAGTTACAAAAATCTGTTTGATAACCGGTTCGCTAGCCGCTGCATCGTGTCCTAAAACGGCTGAGCAGGTAGGCACATCTCTCACTTTGAGTAGGGTAAGTTGCTCGCTCGCCAACTCCTCTTCAATAATGGTTAAGTAAATGGCCTGTTCCGCTTCCACTTTAGGAAGAAAAACTAAACCAGTGCCATACATTCCTTTTTCGGGAACAGGTATTCCCTGTAAAAGGATAAATTCGTGGGGAATCTGTACTAAAATACCGGCACCATCGCCCGATTTCTTATCCGCACCCTCTGCACCACGATGTGTCATGTTTTCTAACACCTTGAGCGCATCATCAACTATGGTATGCGATTTATTACCGTGGATATTCACTAACATGCCCACTCCACAAGCGTCATGCTCGTTTTCCGAATTATAAAGTCCTGTCTGGAAAGGTTGATATTTATTCATAAAACTTACATATTTACACTTTAAACGTCTATTTATCATCATTTGGTTTGCAAATATAATAAATTAATTGCATATTAACGCAGTTTGCGATCCTTAAACTTTATCTTAATAGTATTAATAATTGTTTATCACTACCCCATAAATCGATTAGATTTCCTTTTTATATGCCAAAATAACAGGTATAAAATATTTTTAACTAATTAAATATTAGGTTATTACGAATATTTTGTAGCTTTATTAGAATGCATTGAATGAATACACCTCATTCAAATGATAATAAATACATAAATAAATAGTCTTTATTTAAAAGTTTTGCTCATACCATTACTTTTTCTGAGGTTTGCAAAAGGAAAGCATAGTAATACGTTATATTTAAAATATCATGATAAAGAATTACAAAGTACTTATTTCTTTGTTTATAATTGCATCCCTAATTAGCAGTTGCGAAATGTTTGAAAGTCACCCCTATGATGTACATATCACAGGAGAAAGAAACATAAACAAGAAAAACAGTAAAAGAATAACAGAGGCCTGCAAAGACAAGGAAGTCATTCGATTCGTTTTTATGGGGGATACACAGCGATGGTATGATGAAACAGCCGATTTTGTGAATGCCATTAATCTTAGAGATGATATTGATTTTGTTATCCACGGTGGAGATATTAGCGATTTCGGAGCTACAAAAGAATTTATATGGCAGCGAGATATTCTTAATGGATTACATGTACCATATGTAGTTGCTATTGGGAACCATGATTATTTAGGGAATGGAGAAGAAGCCTTTAGAGCTATTTTTGGAGATCCAGACTTCACCTTTATGGCAGGGAAAAGTAAGTTTGTCTGCCTGGATACGAACGCCTTAGACAACGATTATTCTAGAGACATTCCAAACTTCTCTTTTATAGAAGAAACAATAACACAAGAAGAGAACCCCTATGAAAACAGCATTGTTATCATGCATGTACCCCCTTTTGATAGAATCTTCAATAACAATGTGAATAAAGTTTTTGAGTATTACATCCATCAATATAACAATCCCCTCTTTTGTTTACATGCTCATACCCACCATTGGAGTATTAGAGACCTTTTTGACGATGGCGTCCTATATTATGGATGCGATGCTATACACGAACGAACCTATATGATTTTTACCATTAACCCTGACAACACTTACACTTATGAATTGGTCCACTTTTAGAATAGTTTTTTTATTCCTGTTTTTTCTGAACCAATCTGCATCATTTGCCAATCAACGGTCAGAAGAAAAAGAAAACCGCTATGGTACAATCATTTATGAAAAGCATTTAAACCGAAGTAAAGAGTTCTGGAATGAGCTTATGCCAGCATATTCCAAGATTCATTTCTTTGGAGGTATGGGCACTTTTTCCATTGGTTTTGGATGGGATTATGGAAAAAGAGATCAATGGGAAACAGATGTACATATTGGATTAGTTCCACGTTTTAGTGATAAAAAAGCAAAAGCAACTTTTACAATAAAACAGAATCTGTACCCTTGGAAAATAAAGTTGAGTCGATTTTTTATTTTTGAACCACTTTCATGTTCCATTTATTTTAATACCATCTTTGGCGACCAATTCTGGACAAAAGACCCAGATAGATATCCTAAAGGATATTATCAAGTGCCAACCCGTATTAGAACACATCTTGCAATTGGCCAACGTATAAGTTATGATTTCTGTAAGAAAGATCGATTATTTTGGAAGTCCATCTCTTTTTATTACGAAATCACATCCTGCGATTTTTATATTATAAGTGCTGTACAGAATAGCTACCTTAAGCCTAGTGATTACCTAAACTTAGCTTTTGGTGTTAAGCTACAATTCTTTTAAAACAGCTTTACCTAAGCAATCATTTACTTTATCCATACCCTCTTGATTGTCTGAAAGGATAAGTAAAATATCATTTGGCTTAATCACCGTAGAACCACTTGGCGTTAAATAGTTGTCCTTTCTTTTAATCATTGCAATG
>Ga0172378_10000419_pt1 | contig 36810 bp, 34 predicted proteins | sample GrowelOW332metaG_FD_119755 | JGI IMG/M metagenome (GOLD analysis project Ga0172378, IMG submission 119755) | Groundwater microbial communities from an aquifer near a municipal landfill in Southern Ontario, Canada - Pumphouse #3_1 metaG | ecosystem: Environmental > Aquatic > Deep subsurface >...
ATGACCCATTTTATTTTCGTTACTGGTGGTGTTGTATCATCACTAGGTAAAGGTATTTCAGCTGCATCTGTGGCTGCGCTTTTAGAAGCCCGTGGTTTAAAAGTGACCATGGTCAAAATGGATCCATACATTAATGTCGATCCAGGGACAATGAGCCCATTCCAGCATGGTGAAGTTTTCGTCACAGAGGATGGTGCCGAAACTGACTTAGATTTGGGTTATTACGAACGTTTCTTACGTCGTGCGAAAATGACCAAACTCAATAACTTTACATCAGGCCGTGTTTACCAAGATGTTTTAAATAAAGAACGTCGTGGTGACTACTTAGGCGGTACAGTACAAGTTATTCCTCATATTACGGATAATATTAAAGAGCGTGTGTTACGTGCAGGCGAAGGCTATGACGTGGCAATCGTTGAAATTGGCGGTACAGTAGGTGATATCGAATCTCTACCATTTATGGAATCTGTACGTCAGTTAATGGTTGAACTTGGTCATAAACGTACCATGCTGATGCACTTAACGTTACTCCCATATATTAAGTCAGCAGCAGAGTTAAAAACTAAGCCAACGCAGCACTCTGTAAAAGAATTATTGTCGATTGGTATTCAGCCAGACATTCTGATTTGCCGTACTGAATATGATGTGGATGCTGACACTACACGTAAAATTGCGTTGTTTACCAACGTTGAAGCGCGTGCGGTAGTGGTATGTAAAGATGCGCGTAGTATTTACCAAATTCCACGTACCTTCTATGAACAAAATGTTGATGATTTAATTTGTGAACGTTTTGGTTACAACGATTTACCAGAAGCGGATTTAACCGATTGGGATAACGTTGTAGAAGCTTTATTGAACCCTGAATACACTGTTCGTGTTGCCATGGTCGGTAAGTATGTGGAACTTCCTGATGCTTATAAATCAGTGAACGAAGCATTATTACATGCCGGTATTCAAAACCGCGTGAAAGTTCAAATTGACTACGTGAATGCTGAAGAGCTTGAAAGCCAAGATGCAGCACAAGTACTTAAAGATGCTGATGCAATCTTAGTGCCGGGTGGCTTTGGTGAGCGTGGTACTGAAGGTAAAATGCAAGCGATTCAATTCGCGCGTGAAAACGGTGTACCATTCTTGGGTATTTGCTTAGGTATGCAACTTGCTGTGATTGAATACGCACGTAATGTTGCAGGCATTTCTGATGCAACTTCAACTGAATTTAACCGCTCAACTAAATCACCATTGATTGGTTTAATTACTGAATGGTTAGATGAACGTGGTGAAGTTCAACAGCGTTCTGCTGATTCTGACCTTGGCGGTACTATGCGTTTAGGTGCACAAAAATCAGAATTGGTTGCAGGTACAAAAACTGCCCAAGTCTATGGTTCAACAGAGATCATTGAGCGTCACCGTCACCGTTATGAAATGAACAACCGTTTTATTCCTGCTTTAGAAGAAAAAGGCATGAAAATTTCAGGTTATTCACCAGTACAACATTTGGTTGAAACGGTTGAAATTCCTGCGCATCCTTGGTTTATTGCGGTACAATTCCACCCAGAATTTACCAGCTCACCACGCGATGGTCATCCATTATTTGCCAGCTTCATTGATGCTGCCAAACAGCAGTACCAAAAAACCAAGTAATGGTTGTTTAATCACGAGGAATGTTTAAATGTCACAATTAACACCACAAGAGATTGTACGTTTAGGCGATATACAGATGGCCAACCATTTGCCATTTGTACTATTCGGCGGCATGAATGTACTTGAGTCAAAAGACTTGGCTTTTGAAATTGCACAAACCTACGTGGACATTTGTACACGTTTAGGTATTCCTTATGTATTTAAGGCCAGTTTTGATAAAGCCAATCGTTCAAGCTTGAATTCGTACCGTGGCCCGGGTCTTGAAAAAGGCTTGGAATGGTTAGCTGACATTAAAAAACATTTCAATGTGCCCATCATTACCGATGTACATGAACCGTATCAAGCCGCACCTGTGGCTGAAGTGGCAGACATTATTCAATTGCCGGCATTTTTAAGCCGTCAAACCGATCTTGTTGAAGCCATGGCAAAGACCGATGCGATTATTAACATCAAAAAAGCCCAATTCTTAGCACCTCACGAAATGCGCCATATTTTGCATAAGTGTTTAGAGGCGGGCAATGACAAACTGATTCTGTGTGAACGTGGTTCAGCGTTTGGCTATAACAACCTTGTGGTTGATATGCTCGGCTTTGATAGCATGAAACAGATGAATGTGCCGGTATTTTTTGATGTTACGCATGCTTTGCAAACCCCAGGCGGTCGTAGTGATTCTGCTGGTGGTCGTCGTGCGCAAATTACCACACTTGCCCGTGCAGGTATGGCCACAGGTCTTGCTGGTTTATTTTTAGAAGCCCATCCAAATCCAGACCAAGCCAAGTGCGATGGTCCGTGTGCGCTACGTTTATCTCAACTTGAGCCATTCTTAGCACAGCTTAAGCAACTCGATACCTTAGTCAAAGGTTTTGAGGCATTAGATACCCATTAAATCGATATACCTTGATGCGTCTTTTTTGACGCATCATTTTTATTAATCAACTGAGGAATTGTTCATGAGCCAAATCGTTGACATTCGTGCACGTGAAATTTTGGACTCTCGTGGTAACCCTACCATCGAAGCTGACGTAATCTTAGCCTCTGGCGTAGTAGGCCGTGCATGTGCACCATCTGGTGCTTCAACTGGTTCTCGTGAAGCTTTAGAACTTCGTGATGGCGATAAAGCACGCTATTTAGGCAAAGGCGTTAAGACTGCGGTCAATAACGTAAATACGTTAATTCGTGACGCTTTAGTGGGTAAATCAGTATTTGAGCAAAAAGACATCGATAACACGATGATCGCGCTTGACGGTACTGAAAACAAAGAAAAATTAGGTGCAAACGCAACTTTAGCAGTGTCTTTAGCTGCTGCGCGTGCTGCTGCTGATGAAAAGAAAACTCCACTTTTCCAATACATTGCAGACCTTCGTAACAACAGCATCTTAACCATGCCTGTACCAATGATGAACATCATCAATGGTGGTTCACACGCAGACAACAACGTTGATATTCAGGAATTTATGATCGAGCCTGTAGGCTTTACTTCATTCTCTGAAGCGCTTCGTGCGGGTGCGGAAATTTTCCACTCACTAAAATCGGTATTAAACAAAAAAGGTTTAAACACTGCAGTGGGTGATGAGGGGGGGTTTGCGCCAAACTTACGCTCTAACGAAGAAGCAATCACAGTTATTTTAGAAGCAATTGGTCAAACTGGCTACAAAGCAGGTTCTGACATTATGCTTGCGCTTGACTGTGCATCTTCAGAATTTTACAAAAATGGTCAGTACATTCTTGCAGGTGAAGGCAACAAAGCATTCACAAGCAACCAATTCTCTGACTACCTTGCAGGTTTAGTCAACCAATACCCAATTATCTCAATTGAAGATGGTTTAGATGAGTCTGATTGGGAAGGTTGGTCTTACTTAACAGAAATTCTTGGCGACAAAATTCAGTTGGTGGGCGACGATTTATTTGTTACCAACCCTAAAATCCTTCAACGTGGTATTAATGAAAAAGTAGGTAATTCTATTTTAATTAAATACAACCAAATTGGTACGTTGACTGAGACTTTAGATGCGATCTATCTTGCTAAAGCCAATGGTTACTCAACTGTTATTTCACATCGTTCAGGTGAAACAGAAGATTCAACGATTGCTGATATCGCAGTAGGTACAGGTGCAGGTCAAATCAAGACGGGTTCACTTTGCCGTTCTGACCGCGTAGCCAAATATAACCAATTGCTTCGTATTGAAGAATTGACAAACGCCGCTTACCGCGGTAAAGCTGAGTTTAAAGGTTTAAACTAAGCGACAGATGTCAATGTTAAATGTATTCGACTCGAAATCGAGTAAAGTACTGTTGGGCCTTGCGATCGTTTTGATCGCAGGGTTTCAATATAAGTATTGGCTTGGTGAAGGTGGTCATCATGAACACCTGCAACTGATGCAAAAAATTCAACAACAAATTCAAGACAATCAAGAACTCAAGGAACGTAATCGTGTCCTTGCAGCAGAAGTATATGATTTAAAAAATGGTATTGAAGCCATTGAAGAACATGCACGGTTAGATTTAGGTTTAATTAAACCCAATGAAACCTTTGTGCAAATGAGTACCATTAGTACCCAATATAAGCCGATTTATATCGATCCTAACGCTAAAGTAGATCCTCGCACCAATGAAGCAGACAGTCCGATCCCTGAACAGCCCATTACCCCATAAATTATGGTTAGTGTTACCTGCCGCAGGCTCGGGAAGTCGCTTTTCTAAAACCCAATTAAAACAATATCAACTGATTCAAGAACGCACAGTACTTGAACATACCGTTGCACGTTTAAATAGCCTGCCTTTAAGTGGTTATGTGTTGGCCGTTAGCCCGCAAGACGATGTGGTAAAAAGCTTAAATTTTGTCTATCCACAGCGTTTGCATTTTTGCCAAGGCGGCAATGAGCGGGTCGATTCTGTGTTAAATGCACTCAATTATTTAACTGAGATTGCCGATCCCAATGATTGGGTCTTGGTACATGATGCTGCGCGCCCTTGTGTAAGTGAAGAGACGTTACTTGATTTGGTTGAACATGCTTTAAGCAGCCAAAATAGCAGTATTGTGGCAATTCCAGTACGTGATACTTTAAAACGCGTAGCAACAGCACCACAGATTTTACACACGGTTGACCGTCGTGAGTTATGGCAAGCCCAAACGCCGCAAATGGCACCTTTAGGTACGTTAAAAGCTGCTATTGAGTCAGCCTTAGCAGCAGGGGTGAATATCACTGATGAAGCCAGTGCCTTAGAATATGCAGGACATCAGGTAGATGTGGTACAAGGTCGCGCTGATAACTTAAAAATTACTTATCCTGATGATTTAGAACTGGCACGTTTAATTTTAAATGCGCAACAATAACAAGCAATTGCTGTTAAAGCTGAAAACAACTGAGTAAAACTGTTTAATCCTTAACACTTTACTCTTATAATTTTCGCCTTGTCTTTTTTTGCGTTAATGCCTTTGCAATGATACCTTCTCAGCAGTATCGCTTTTTACGTCATGGTGTTCGTGACGGTTTAAGCATGAAACGTGATGCATCACGTTGGACCAAACTGCATATTGATCCTTGGTTATTATGCTTTTTATTGTTAAATGCGACCCTAGGCTTATGTGTGGTCTATAGTGCTTCTCAAGACAGCGCGATGGTATTGCGTCAGGCCATTAGTTTTGGCATTGGCTTTATTTTGCTGTTTGTTTTAGCACAAGTACCGCCTAAAGTTTATCAAGCCGTCAGTCCATATCTCTATTTGCTGTCGTTAATCTTGTTGATTTTGGTGCTATTTGTGGGTGAGCGGCGTTTGGGGGCAAAGCGTTGGATCAGTCTACCCGGTATTGGCAGTATGCAACCGAGTGAATTTATGAAATTTGCCATGCCACTCATGATGGCTTGGTATTTTTCACTACGCCCATTTCCACCTAAATTTAGCCATATCTGTATCGCATTGTTTATTATGTTAGTGCCATTTGTTTTGGTGGTGTTACAACCGGATTTAAATATTGGTTTGATTATTCCTGGTATTTTTGTCTTGTTTTTAAGCGGTATGTCGTGGAAATATATTGGTACTGCCATTGGAGCATTTTTGGTTGCGGCACCTGCATTATGGATGTTCTTTTTACAAGAGTACCAAAAAAAGCGTATTTTAACCTTGTTTGATCCAGAATCTGATGCTTTGGGTGCCGGTTGGAACATTATCCAATCCAAGATTGCCATTGGTTCGGGTGGTTTAAGTGGCAAAGGTTATTTAGAAGGTACGCAGTCACATTTGGGTTATTTGCCTGAGCATCATACCGACTTTATTATGTCGACCTTTGCCGAAGAGTTTGGTTTTATTGGGGTATTTGCTTTAATTTGTTTATATGCTGCCATTATTTTTCGCTGTTTGATGATTGGTTTAAACAGCTTTCATAATTTTGGTAAGTTATATGCAAGTACCGTAGGTTTAACCATTTTCTTCTTTGTGTTTTTAAACTCAGGCATGGTGAGTGGGATTTTACCTGTGACAGGTGATCCATTGCCATTTATGAGCTATGGTGGAACTGCGGTGATTTCCTTAATGGCCAGTATGGGCATTGTGATGTCGGTACATACCCATCGTTAAATGATTGAAGCCTCATAAAGAGGCTTTTTTATATGTATTTTTAAAATAGCCTAAGTGTTTTTTATACCTGTTAATCATCAGCAAAAAAATGATGTTGCTCCGATGGGCTTACATAAATAGATAATTTTTACTCAAGTTATAAACTATGTTATATCTAATTCATCAAGCACCTCTTTAGGTATGCTGAGCTCAAAAAATAAATAAAAACAAAATAATACATCCTAAAGGAGCCAACTATGCCACATATTATTGTGATTGGTGCAGGAATTACAGGCGTCACTTCAGCCTATGAATTAGCACGTTTGGGCTATCAAGTGACTGTGCTGGATCAGCACTTATATCCTGCCATGGAAACCTCTTTTGCCAATGGTGGGCAACTGTCTGCTTGTAATGCCGAAGTGTGGAATCAAAAAGCCACTGTGCTTAAAGGCTTAAAGTGGATGTCGCAAAAAACCGCCCCTTTATTGCTCAATCCATCTTTTGATTTGCATAAATATGCCTGGCTCATCGAATTTTTAGGCAATATTAAACATTATGAGCAAAATACCCGAGACACGGTAAAGATGGCGCTGTTGGCACGGCAACGTCTATTTGATATAGCCGAACAAGAACAGATCGAATTTAATTTAGAAAAACGCGGCATTTTACATTTTTATCATACTCAGCATGATTATGATGTTGCGATGCGGGTGAATGATTTGTTGTGTAGTGGAGGCTTAGAGCGCCATGCAGTCACTGTCAGTGATATCCAAAACATTGAGCCAACACTAACTGGCAATTACTATGCAGGTTTTTATTGTCCGGGCGATGCAACCGGTGATATCCATAAATTTACGTTGGGTCTAGCGCATGCCTCACAAAAATATGGCGTGCAGTATATATATGGTGTGCAGGTGAGTCAGCTAAAACAGCATGCACAGGGTGTTGATGTGATTTACCATGCCAGTGGCGAAAACATGCACGCAGATGCGCATGTCAGGCAAACCATACGCGCAGATGCTATTGTGGTCTGTGCAGGCGTGAACAGCTATTCGCTGTCACGCCAGTTGGGTGATCGGGTCAATATTTATCCTGTCAAAGGCTATTCAATCACCGTTCAACTGAATGATACCTTGAGCCAAAACAATGCACCGTGGGTCAGTTTGCTGGATGAAAGTGCCAAAATTGTCACTTCACGTTTAGGCAAAGATCGACTGCGGGTAGCAGGAACCGCAGAATTTAATGGCTATAATCGTGATATTCGAGCCGATCGAATTCAACCCTTAATTGATTGGGTCAATCGTAATTTTTCACTCTCAACAGAACATTGCATACCGTGGACTGGCTTACGCCCTATGATGCCGAATATGCTGCCTGTGGTGGGGCGTGGTAAACGAGAACGCATCTTTTATAATACAGGGCATGGTCATTTGGGGTGGACACTCTCGGCTGCAACGGCCGTGATGGTGAGCCAAGAAATTTTGGCCGAGCATCCGCTTTAGTCGTAGAGTCGGTACACGCCATTAAAGCGTTCACAACCTAGTTGTTGGCTACTGACCACTAATAAGGCTTTGCTATAGGCAAAGTGATAATGGCAATCATGTTCGTTGTCCACAATCTTGGTTTTGTCTTGATGTGTGCTATAGGCTAAAAAATTAATCACTTGCCGATCGGGGCGATTATTGGGACTACGATAAGCCCACCCTTCAATTTTAACACTGTCTTTGCTGAGTTGATGAATCTTTAAATGTACAGCGGGGTTGGCAATCTGAGCTTGCTCAAATTTAATATAATGCTGCGTCATGGTTTGGTTGAGTGAAGTATAAATTTTTAAATCGTCTAAACGCGCATCAATCTGTTGTTGATAGCAACGTAGCGTTTTGCATTGTTTGGCACGATTGAGCCAAAGTGTGTGTGTATCATGTAATAAACGTAGCGGTGCATCGGTCACCAAAAGTGCGGTTAGATGCTGTTGTTGCAATGTGTTACGCGGCTGTTTTAAAGTGTCATTGCATAAACCTTGGCGTGATTGCTCGCAATCAAAGAGACTTGCCGTGGTAAGAGGACTCATGCCCAACAGCGTCCATAAGACGAGGCTTTTAAAGATGGAAAGGTCGGTATTTTGCGCCATGATCGCTTATACTTTGTCAAGATTATGCTGCTTGCTAATATAGCGAAATCAAAAGCATCAATACAACATTTCTACAATTTATTTGTTTGGGAGCAAGGCCATGATGCCACAACTACGCATTGGTCAGGGTATAGACGTACACGCCTTTGAAGCAGGGGACTTTGTCACCTTAGCAGGCATCCAAATTCCACATACCCAAGGCTTAAAGGCGCATTCCGATGGTGATGTAGTGCTACATGCTTTAAGTGATGCCTTACTTGGTGCCTTAGCTTTAGGTGATATTGGACAGCATTTTCCCGACACCGATCCTCAATTTAAAGGTGCTGACAGCCGTGTGTTACTTCAAAAAGTCTATCAATTGATTTTAGATCGTGGTTATGTGCTGAATAATGCCGATATTACTGTGGCGTGTGAACGCCCTAAACTTGCACCACATAATTTAGCCATGCGTCAAAGTATTGCCGATGTGTTAGAGGTCGATGTCAATCAAATTAGTGTAAAAGCCACCACCACCGAAAAATTAGGTTTTACCGGTCGCCAAGAAGGAATTTTATCTACAGCGACCGTACTGATTAGCCGTCAAGCAAAATGATCGGCTTTCATTAAAGACAAATTCAGTTCTTGGGTTGCTTTACGACCTTGCAGTTGTAAAGTGACCGCATGAATTAAACCTGTCCATGTTGAATCTGGTTCCCATACATCGTGCAAAAGTGCCTGTGCAGTTGGCATATCCATATTCATATAATATTGACGATAGACATACATCAAACTGCTGACCTGTTGATTATTCTCACAATGTAGCCACAGCATTTGCTCGCCCACCAAATGATCAATTAAATCAAGGACCAAAATGCATTGGTCAGGTGAGGGTGTCTCTAAAAAAATGGGAATTTGTAAATAGTTAAGACCCAAATCTAAACAGATTTGATCTTCATGCGGGAGATGTTGTTGGGCATCGTTTAAAGCCAAATTGATGATAGTGGTGACCCCATAGGCCTTAATTTGGGCGAAATCTTCGGCACTGGGTTGACCTGAGGTAAATAAATGCTCATGCACAAATTGGAAATGCTTTATTTGACTTAAATGCGTTTCAAGTTCATTCATGGTGCGCTGCCTTCATTCTTATTGTATCCAAATAAAAAAACGCCATCCTAAGATGACGTCTTTAGTATAGCGCGAGCGATTAGCGATTGACTAATACATCTTTAAGCGCTTCATGCATTTCAAGTAAAACTTGTTCAGTGGTGTCCCAATCAATACAGCCATCCGTCACAGATTTGCCATATTCTAAATCACATAAATTGGCTGGAATATCTTGGCGACCGCCTTTTAAGTGACTCTCTACCATTAAGCCTACAATGGAATTGTTACCATCTAGAATTTGCTCAGTGATATTGCGCAGTACTAATGGTTGTAAGTACGGGTCTTTATTTGAGTTGGCGTGGCTGGCATCAATCATGATTTTATTGCTGACTTTAGCTTTAGCGAGAGCTGCTTCTGCATCAGCAACTGAGCCTGCATCATAGTTTGGTTTGCCATTACCACCACGTAATACTACGTGTGCGTATGGGTTACCTGAGGTATGAATCACAGACACTTGACCTGCTTCATTTAAACCTAAGAAGCTATGCCCGTGTTTAACCGATTGCATGGCATTGGTTGCCACGGTTAAGCCGCCATCTGTACCATTTTTAAAGCCCACAGGTGAAGATAAACCTGAAGACATTTCACGGTGTGTTTGGCTTTCGGTGGTACGTGCACCAATGGCTGACCATGAAATTAAATCTTGGTAATATTGCGGTGAGTTAGGGTCAAGTGCTTCTGTGGCACAAGGTAAGCCTTTTTCATTTAACTCAAGCAATAATTTACGCCCTAAACGTAAACCTTTTTCAATATTAAATGAGTCGTTCATGTCAGGGTCGTTAATTAAACCTTTCCAACCGACTGTAGTACGTGGTTTTTCAAAGTACACGCGCATCACAATATACAGGGTATCTTTGACTTTTTCGCTTAAGACTTTGAGGCGATCTGCATAGTCATGCGCGGCTGCTGGATCATGAATTGAACATGGACCAATCACCACAAATAAGCGTGGATCTTGACCATCTAAGATTTTACGAATGGTTTCACGACCGTTAAGGACGGTTTGATAAGCAGTTTCAGTCAACGGTAATTCTGCTTTAAGCTCAGCAGGCGTTACAAGTGGCTGAATGCTTTTTACATTCACGTCATCAATGTCAGATTGTGTAATTGGAGTTGACTGTCGTGTATTCATTGCCGTCACTGGTTTGATCTACAAATAAAAAAAGTTTCTAGCTTGAATATAGCACGATTCAAGACTTGGTTTCCTATCAAAAAGTCTAATAGCCCTTTTAAAAAAAAGTGATGAATCGTGTTTAAAATGTTAACTATTGTTTTGTTGTTGCACCACAACCACAGATGCAGTTTCAACACTGACAGGTTTAGATTTAACCGGATTGATCATAAAGTTAATACCAATCACACACAACGTTAAGCCTAAGATTTTACGAATAATTTTTTCAGGTAAACGTGAACTCACCAATGTGCCCACCACAATTGCTGGAATTGAACCACACAGCAACCAACCCAATAACACATAATCGACGTTACCGGCACTCATATAGCCTAAGCCTGCCACTAAGGTCAGTAACACAGCATGCACCACATCTGAGCCAATAATGCGAATCATCGGTAAATTAGGGAACATCAAAACCAATGCCATAATACCAAAAGCACCTGCACCAACAGATGATAAAGTCACGAATACGCCTAAAACGATGCCCATAAAAATAATTAAGAAACGTTTTTCTTTGGCTTGTGCGCTTAAGTTACTGCGTGATAAATCGGCACTCATATCGAGTTGTTCTTGTGAACGGTAACGATTAAAGAAATTCTCAATGCTGCCACGAAACACAATTGATACACCGGTTAAGGTCAGCATAAAGCCCAGTGCCATGGTAAGTACTGCCTTATAGTGCGTTGATTGGCTTAAGAAATTTTCCAAGACCCAGTGGGTTGCAAAAGAAGCAGGAATACTGCCTACTGCTAACCAAATCACAATTGGCCACACAATATTCATTTTTTTGGCATGCACCAAAGAGCCACAAAATTTAGAAATCGCGGCATAGAGTAAATCTGTACCAATGGCAATGTGTGGTTCGATACGAAATAAACTAATTAAGATCGGGGTCATGAGGGAGCCGCCACCCACACCAGTGACACCCACACAAAAACCGACCAAAACGCCTGCTAAAATAAACTCAACGGGACCAAACATGCTTATATGCCAGATATTAAAAAACGTGCATATGTTATGACTTTTAAAGATAAGTCGTTGTCTTGATTAGTGATTTATTTATGCAAAAAAAAGATAAAGCGTTTGGCTTTGAGGTGCTTGAGTTATTTTTATAAACTGATTCAGTTGTTTATGTACATGAAGTCTTTACTTTTTATGTGCTTTTTTAAACGCATGTAGGGTTTAAAAAACTCAATGGAGTGTTTAAATAAGCATATTACAGCCATTGAGCTTGAGGTTGTTCAGTCAATTTAAGCGTAAATTCAGTGCAAGAGATGTTGATGTTGTAAACCTCTAAATCGGTTAAAGCCACACAATCTTCAAGCAGGTCTATGCTAAAATAAGCCTCTTTTAAACTTGGCTTAAGGAAACAACCTTGCAAAACAAAAAGCTTAAAATTGGCATCGTGGTCGGTGAAGTTTCAGGTGATACTTTAGGTGTCAAGCTGATGCGCAGTTTTCGTGAGCAAGGTATTGATGTTGAGTTTCAAGGGATTGGTGGTCCGCAAATGATTGCTGAAGGCTTTCAGAGCTATTATCCGATGGATGTACTCTCGGTCATGGGTATTGTGGAAGTCTTAAAAGACATTAAGCAGTTATTTGCGGTGCGTGATGGCTTGCTTGAGCGTTGGCAACGTGAACCTGTAGATATATTTATTGGTATTGATGCGCCAGATTTTAACTTACGGGTCTCTAAAAAAATTAAACAATTACAACTACCTATCAAGACGGTGCAGTATGTCAGTCCTTCGGTGTGGGCGTGGCGTCAAGGACGTGTGCATGGTATTAAAGCCAATATTGACTTGGTGCTGTGTTTATTTCCGTTTGAAAAGGCATTTTTCCAACGTTGGCAGGTGCCGGCGGCTTTTGTAGGCCATCCTTTAGCGAGTGAGCTACCGCTTGATAATTCAATACAAGCAGCGAAAGAGGAATTGGGCTTAGATAATCAAGGTAAGCATATTGCGTTATTACCCGGCAGTCGCCGTGGTGAAATTGAGCGTTTAGGGCCTTTGGTCTTGGATGCCGCACAGATACTAATGCAAAAGCATCCAGCGTATGAATTTTTAATTCCAGCCATTAATGACGCACGCAAACAACAAATCGAGGCCTTGTTGGCTCATTATCCTCAAGAAGTACGCGCTAAGATTCAGGTGCTTGAGAATCAGGGGAAAGAATCAAAAGTTGGGCGTCAGGTGATGAATGCTGCCAATATCATTGCTCTAGCTTCAGGAACTGCCACTTTAGAAGCCATGTTATTGCATCGTCCAATGGTGACATTTTATAAGCTGAATTGGCTCAGTTATCATGTGATTAAATTTTTAATTAAGATTCCGTATTACTCATTACCGAATATTATTGCCGGTAAAAAGGTAATTCAAGAACTCATTCAACACGATGCAACCCCTGAAAATTTAAGTCAAGAAATTGAAAAATTAATGCAGGTTGAAGCTGCACAAATTCAAGTCATGCAGCACATCACCATGCATAAACAATTACTTGATCGTAATAGTGAAGATCCGGTGCAGGCTGTTTTGGCATTAATGCCCAATACGGCAACAGCCTGTTAACATAGCTTGAAGGCTAGTGTAGCGCTGTGGCAAATAGTCGCCACATCGCATCAAGACGTTTGTCAAAATCTGCTGTGCCAGCGTAAAGGAGTTCGACATGTAAACTGTCGATCACACCTAAATAGGCTTGGCTTAAATAAGCCAAATCCAAACTTGCTGAGTGTTGGCTTAGAGCCGAGCTGATGTGCGTTTCACAGTGCCTTAAATGCTCGCTATATAAGGCACTAATACTTTGAGCTAAATGCTGGGGTGGCACATAGGCAGTACGCAGCAAAAAGCGAAAATGCAAGGCGTGCTGATAATGCTGCTTTAAGGCATCACAATAACATTGACCCGGCAACTTTTGCTGTTTGGCAAAGCAGTGATCAACAAATTGATTTTCGGCGTTAATTGCGTCGTCAAGCAGCGTTAAAAATAAAGCATCTTTATTGGTAAAATGGGCGTAAATAGATGCTTTACGAATCCCGACCATTTCAGCAATTTGCTGTAAAGAGGCACCATCATAGCCATAGCATACAAAGTGTTCTAATGCGGCGTCACAAATACGTTGTTTTGCCGCAGAACGGACAAGATTTGACATCAACCACCTCTATACATAAGCCGTTTGACGTTTCAGTGCACGATGCACCAACACCAAAATTAACGGACCAATGAGCGCCAATAAACTGACCCAATATAAAGCATGTACTTCTACCAATACTCCAGCAATAGGCGTGGCAATCGAGGCCAGTACCATTGGAATGGCGCCCAATAATGCAGCACTTGCCCCAAGGTTTTGTGCTTGTGAATTCATGGCCAATGCCATAATGGTCGCCTCTAAAATCCCCAAACCCAATAAAGCACAGGCGATCCCACTCACAATGCCAAGCAAGCCAAAACTAAAAAACTCGGCTATTAAGCATACAAAACCGGCAATACTCATGCAAAAAGCGCCTAAATAGGCCAGTTTTGAGAGTGGTATTTTTTTGACCAAATATGCAGATAAAGATGCACCGACAATTAAACTGATACTGGTTAAACCAAACACCAAGCCAAATTGTTCTACACTTAAGCCGTAGTTATTTTGGTAAATAAACGATGATCCCCCGATATAAGCAAATAAGAAGAAAAATACTGCCGACAGCGCCAGCAATTGCAGTAAAAAAAAGCGTTGCTTTAAAATATTGATATAGACCAAAAAGATTGACTTTAATGCAATGCGTTCACGTTGATAGGTTTGTAAGGTTTCTGGAATATTGAACACACTATTGATCATTACCAGTGTGCCTAAGCCTGCCAAAAATAACATAATGCCTTGCCAACCATAATGTGCTCCAATCACTCCACCAATAGCAGGTGCAATGATGGGACCTAGAGCCACAATACTGTTGAGTAGCGCATACAGTTGCGCGGCTTGTTGTTCTTCGGCGACATCACGCACCATACTCATCACCACCACAATGGCAGTGGCCGCACCTAAACCTTGAAATAAACGTGCAGTGATCAGCCATTCTAAACTGGTGGCAATACTGGCCATCCATGCGGCAATCATATAGGTGACTATGCCTAAAATCAGGGGTTTACGTCGTCCATAGGCATCTGACAGCGGGCCAAAAATTAATTGACCTAAGCCCATAGTCATTAAAAAAATGGTCAACGTCCATTGGGTGGCCGCATAAGACACCTTTAAATCAGTGGACATTTGTGGCATAGACGCCAAATACATATCAATTGCAGCAGGGCCTAAGGCCACCACCACTGCCAAAGATAAGGTGAGTTTAAGAGTAACAGCAGGAGCAGACATAAAGTTTTTATACAACCTAACGATAGGTAGGTTATTTTAAACAAGCAGCTTTATTACACAAGCGCTTTATCATCACACAGTCTGTATGTATATATCTGATCTTGTGGATAAAGAAAAATATCAAATGTTAATGAAAATAATTATCAATTAGATTATCATGCGCTGAAATTTAGTCGCCTTTATAATCAGGATGATGCGATGAACACTTTATTTTTGGGGAATCAACCACAGCGCCTACGTGCTTGTATTGGATTGGCGATGTGTGCCCAAGGCATGCAGGCATTTGCAGCACCGACAATACTAGACACCATTGCATTGACAGCTGAAGTTGAACAGCAGGCTTTTCGTGGCAATATGGATTGGGTACGCACAGAAAATGATGCACAAGCCTTACAAATTATTGATCAACAAGATATAGCAAAGTCAGGTGCAAGCAGTATTGATGAGCTGTTACAAAAAACGCTGAGTATGAATAGCGCAGTGGCTAATCATTCTGCCAGTGGTTGGACTGGCAACAGCAGCCAAATGAATCTACGTGGTTTAGGGGCAAGCCATACTTTGGTGTTAATTAATGGTCGCCGTGGCGCAGGGGTTGGAGGGCGAGGGGTATCGGAAAATACCGATCAACAAAATCTCAAAGGCATTCCTTTGGCCGCCATTGAACGTATTGAAGTCTTACCAAGTTCTGCGGCAGCTTTATATGGCAGCAATGCTTTAGGCGGTGTGATTAATGTGGTGTTACGCCGTGACTATGTGGGTACACAAGCCAATCTGCGTTATGACAACAGTGTTCATTCTGATAGTGCGATGACCACCTTAAACCTCACCACTGGCTTTGCACTCGAAGATGGGCGCACCCAAGTTTTACTGACGGCACAACAGCAAACGGCCAATCAACTCAAAGCCCGTGATCGCAGCTTTAAAACCAAACAACGCCAAATTGAACTGACCAATAACCCTGATGCTATTTACGGCATGAACAAGGCTGTAGCAGTCAATCCACCGATGGGTCATTTAACCAATATCCGAACTAAAGATGGTTCAGAATTATTTGCTGGGGCAGGTTCAAGTTATGCTTATGTGCCCAAAGGCTATCGTGGTGCTGCTGAAGGCATTGATGCGTTTAAAGACACCGTAGGACAATATGCCCTAGGGTTAGCCAGTGGTATTGGCAGCGATTCAGGGGCCGCGACCTTGGTGGGTGAGCAAGACAATGAATCCTATAGCTTAAATATCAATCGTGATGTTACCGATCAACTCAATGTCTATTTGGAAGGGGCTTATGAGCGCCAACATATTGCCAGTGCAGGCAACTATCATGGTTTTGGCACGGTAACTTTGGCTGCAGATAATCCTCAAAATCCATTTGATAAAGATATTTTAATTACCTATTCACCTGACTATTCCAATGGTTTAAGCCTACGCAACCGTGAAATGGATGCCACCATGAAACGCATTGCAACAGGCTTTGAATATAAATTGACAGAGGATTGGCGCATCATCGGTGATTATGCATGGAGCAATACCGATAAAAGTATTCGTTATCAACGCCGACCCACCAAAGGCACCAACAAATTCAACGCAGATATTGCCAGTGGTAAACTTGACTTTTTAAAAGATGTGACCAGTTTTGATCTTGATTTAAATCAAGGCTATTGGGCGGTGGCACAAAACGACACCGATCAGACCTTACAAGAGTGGAATCTGCGTGCACATGGCTCACTTGGCACATGGTATGCCGGTGACATTACTTTGGCCACAGGACTGGGCTACACCGACTGGCAAAGTAGCAGCCGTGCTGAACAACAGGCCTTAAATAATCCAAATTTGCCTTTTACCCAAAAAGCGGTAGATAGCCAATCTATCTATGCTGAACTGAATGTACCGTTGGTCTCGCCTGAGCAAGATTTAAACTGGATAAAACGCTTTGATGTACAGATGGCTGCACGTTATGAAAACTATCGTATTGAAAATAGCGGCAGTTTTAGCCAAACCTCACCAACACTCGGTTTTCGTTTAGCACCCAATAATAGCCTGATGCTGCGTGGCTCATACAGTAAAGGCTTTATTGTGCCTACCGCAGCACAACTGTCAGATCAAGAATTATCCAGTACACAAAGCCAAGTGATTGATCCACTCCATCATCAAGCGGTTGATCTGTATACCACAGCGGGTGGTAATCCAGATTTAAGCCCAGAAACTGCCACCAGTTTTGGGGCAGGTGTCGTGATCACCCCACAAGCATGGCCGGGCTTACGTTGGAGTATTGACTACTTTAATATTGAAAAAGATAACAACATTACAAGCTTAGGTGCGCAGGCAATTTTAGATGCCAATGCCCAAGATGGCAGTTATGCTGATCGAGTGATTCGTGATGCCCATGGCAATTTACAAACTGTGATCACCACACCCTTTAATGCCTTATGGTTAAAAACCAGTGGTATTGATACGCAAATTTCATATGACATGAGCACGTCGTTGGGCGAGCTGAATTTAACCGCTGGCTATACATGGACTGAAAAATACAATCAGCAAGAACAATTGGGTAAAGCCGCCACCAGTTATTTAAATGATCCCAATACCGATGCCGGCCCTTTAAAGCATCGCTTGAATGCTTCGGCATTTTTACAAGCCACGCAAGCGTGGGGTTTTGGGTGGGCGATGCAATATTATGGCGAATATGATCTAAAAAATGAAACGGCCATTTTATTACAAGGCCAAGATACCGTACAGGCGCAGATGTATCATGATATTTACGCACGTTACGCGACAAATTTGGGCAAATACGGTTCGCCTGAGTTAAGTTTTGGGATTAAAAACCTATTTGGTGAAGCACAAAAAGACATGACCAATACTTACTTAAGCAAATTTTCCGATCCTCGCTTAGAGCAGTATTATGTCAACTTAAAGTTTGCCTTTTAAGCAAATAAGCCCGCAACTGCGGGCTTATTTTACAGTGGTTTAAGCATCCAAATTTCGCAAGCCGCGCTATGACCAGTATTGCCAAGCGGTGCCTCTAAATACTCAAAGCCAACACCTTCATACAAATGCACTGCTTCTTTTAAACATGCTGTGGTTTCTAAATAGATACCTTTTACGCCGTGGTTTTTTGCAAAATCAAAGGCGTGTTGTAAAATTTGTTTAGCCAGACCGTGTCCACGAATTTCGGATAAAAAATACATTTTCTGTATTTCTAAGATATCTGGCGCACCTTGTAATGGTGCAATACCACCACCGCCAAAAATGCGACCTTGCGCATCAGTTACCACCCAGTATTGACACAGAGGCGCTTGATACACAGCAGATAAATGATCCAAGATTGGGTCTGCTACAGCAAAGCCTGACTCAGGCGCTAAACCATATTCTTGCGAGACTTGACGAATAATTGCGGCTAAAGCAGCATCATCTTGGGTTTGTATAGGACGAAGAAAATACATCATACTACTCATAAAAAAAGAGATGCTGAGCATCTCTTGATGATTTAAACACTTTTAAACATATTTTTGAATCATGCCATGCACATTGGTTTTGGCTTCAATGACAGTCATAAAAGTATAAGCCCCAATGAATTTGCGGCTAATAAACATAAACTCTTTAGGTGGCACACTAAAATAACGCGATGCCATAGATTTAGATGCCTGCTGCATCACCCGACTATGTAATTGGCTTTTTTTCCAATCATAGCGGTTATCCATCTGCATGACCCCTTCAGGAATTTGTTTGTTATTGTCAAAGCTGCTAAATGCTTCTGTTGCCAATAAAAATACTTTTGCCATATCGGGTTTTAAATTTTCAGGAATGGCATCAAAAAAGTCATAACCGCGCATGGCATTGACCATGGCCATCGGGTCATGGTGATAACCCGCTTTAATTAAATTGCGCGCCATACCCAATAAATGCTGGTCAAATTGACGAATCGCACCGAAATCGAGTAACACAATTTGATCAAGACCTTGTGCGTCTTCTGCTAAACGCACCAAATAATTACCAAAGTTTGGGTCGGTTTGCATTTCGCCCCACTCAAAGATCTCACGGACTGCAATTTCAAGAGAGGCTTCACCTAGTCGGTTACGACGCTCTTGTGGCAAAGATAGCATCACTGGACTATTAATTGGCACACCACGTTCAAAAGTCATACAGAGCACGCGGTTGGTGCAATATTGGTCAATGATTGTGGGTACAATATAACGTGGATCATCTTGCAAACGTGCAGCAAAACGGCGCGTGGTGGCGGCTTCAATATCGTAATTGACTTCACGGTGCATCATGTCACGTACTTCGTCAAACCACTGATCAAATTCACGGGTTTGTGGCACCATGCGGGTCAGTTTAAGCATGTTTTTGAACAAGCTCATATCCGAATCAATGGCATCGGCCACACCCGGATATTGTACTTTGAGCACCAATTCTAAACCGTCTGATTTACGTACTGCACGGTGCACTTGAGCAAGGGAAGCCGTGCCTAGCGGTTCACGGTCAATGGTAAGATCATCTAATTGACTGCCCAATTGACTGCGCAGTTGGGTTTTAATCGCAGGCCAATCTAAAGCCACCGTTTGGTTATTTAAGGTATTTAAGGCTTGGGTAATTTCTTCAGGTAAAAAATGCTCGCCATACAGCGCCATCATTTGGCCAATTTTCACAATCGAGCCTTTGAGTTTGCCAATCTCTGCCACTAAATAGTCGGCTTGTTCTTTCATGGCTTGCTTACGTTTTTTTTCTTTTTCTGCTTCACTGGCAAACATTGAGCTGGCACTTGACGCTGCCCAACGTGTTCCCGCCAAGAGCGAAGCCTTGGCGATCGATAAGCGTCGATCCATAGAGGAGGTTTTAAGTTGTTTAAGCTTATCGTGCTGATCTGACATGTAGATTCCTTGAAGAAGCAATGATTCGCAGAAAAAATTGATTATAAAGGATATTAACCTGTCTGAACGTATTAAAAAAGTTCAAATGAAACAAGGCAACATTTAACTGACATAACTTAAAACAAGCTTAACCACGGAAGCGGATTTTTAAGCCTTGTTGAACACGCAGTTGGGTTTTATGTGTTTCAATAAATGCGCTAATTAAGCTGGTGACTTTAGGATGCGAAAAACCCAATGCATAGCCTTGTAATATAATTGCACTTGGCAGATGAAAAAACACATATTTAGCATCTTCAAGGCTTGGTTGTGGCATCACCTCAAGTGTGCTGAGTAACTGCTGTAAAGCAGCTTTTTCGGTAAGTACGTGCGCAGATTGATCTTGCCAATACTGCTCACGCATCGCCATTAAATCGTTATGTTTATAGCTCATAAAGGTGAATTTAAATCGAGATATGGCTTGATATGGGGGATTGCCTTATAAAATCAAGCCATTGTCATCGCTTTGTCAACAACAGGCTCTACAACTAAAACATCATCTTAATGAGGAGAAGAGTATGTCGGATGTGGATGTTAAAAAAATTAACCGTTTGGTTGCCGAATTTGAACAACAAGGTCATAAAGCGCAAACCTTAGAGTTGGGTTATAAAACTTATGCACAATTATTTGCCGATGATCATTTTTTTGCCAAAGTACGCAGTGATCCACAAGATTCACGGCTGAAATTTTATCAAGACATGAAAATTCAATTGCTGCCCAATAAACATGGATTGAATGTGCGTTAAGCAGCCCGTAGGCTGCTGCCTGAGCTTGATGTTAGGGGGTTGCTGAAGAGACAAACTCAGCGACCTTTATGTTTTGAGGGATTAGCTTTTCGGCACTAAAGCGATCGGCAATCTGTTGCTGTGCACGAAGCACATCATGATTGATCGGATATAAAAGCGTGGGTTGCTCACGTTTTTTTACCACAATATCGGCAAGATCAATAGGTACGCCAATCGCTTGGCTATAAAGTTGCACTGCTTTATGGTGATGCTTAACCACCCATTTGGCTGCATCATTGGCCGCAGCAATATATTGCTCGGCTGCCTGTGGATGCTGTTGAATAAATTCAGGATGCGCCATTACAAATGAATAACTGGGTGCAAACGTTTGTGCATCTGTCAGGACGCGAGCCTTGCCATCTTGTAGCGCAACCGATTGAAACGGCTCCCAAATCATCCATGCATCTATACTTTTTTGTTCAAATGCAGCCCGTGCATCGGCAGGGGCTAGCCAAATTGGCTTGATGTCTTGCCATGTTAAGTTGGCCCGTCGTAAAACTTGATCAAGTAAATCATGGGCGCTTGAGCCACGTTGTAAGGCAATACGTTTACCCTTGAGCTGTTGCAGATCTTGAATTGAACTATCTTGATGCACTAATAAGCCTAAACTTTTGGGATAATAATGTTCATAGGCCACATAGAGCAATTTTTTGTTACCTGCTTGTGCAAACAGCGGTGGTGTATTGCCCACTAGGCCAAAATCTACTGAGCCGACCGCAAGTGCTTCTAACAATTGTGGACCAGCAGGAAATTCTTTCCATTCAATATGGGTATGAGGGAAATGTTTTTTGAGTAAAGTCGGGTCAGATTTTAAGGTAATCGCACTTAAAGAAGATTTTTGATAGCCAATCGCCAAATGATCTAAATTTGCTACTTTTTGAGTTGTTGATGAGCCTTGCCAGTTACAGCCAGTTAAACCCAAAGTGGTAATGGCAGCCAGCAACAGCGTTCGAATATAAAACATGTGATCCCTTTTAAATAAAATCAATCAATAAACACAGCTTGGCTTAACCAAGCTAAAGCCGATGGTTTGCATAATGCGTATGGGATCAAGATAAAATGCTTTTGCAGCGACTGCTTGAGGATTTACAGATAACGACAGATAATAAAATGCTATGCTGAGTTAAGTGTTTGAATGTCTAGTATTTAAGCTTTTTATCCATGCATATGAATTTTTTAGCTGTTGATTGGATTGCGGTTTAAAACTAAAGCCACATCAAAGACACCGTGCCTCGCTTTTATAAAAGAAGACATACGCGTTAAAAAGCTCATCGTATACACTTGGATTTTTTGTTTACAGATGGGCGAAAAAGCCACTAAAACAAGGTATCATAGAGCGTTTTAAAAAATTAACCTTGGAGAAACCTTAAGTGGATCGACCGACAATTAGCCCTGAACATTTGCAGGAAGCCGCTGAAACACTTGTCACTATTCGTGATTTTATTCGTTTTGGTGTCACAGCATTACGTCAATACGATGCGCATTTAGGTCAAGGTACAGAAGATTATTTTGCTGAAAGTTCAGCTTTGGTATTACAAACGCTTTCATTAGATTGGAAAGCCGATGCAGAAATTTTAGATGCCAAATTACTTGCCAGTGAAAAAGCTGAATTTTTAAGTTTACTCGAGCGCCGTATTAATGAACGTGTGCCAACTTCTTATTTGCTCAACTTATCTTATTTCTTTGGCAAACCATTTTACGTCGATGAACGTGTTTTAATTCCACGTTCACCGATTGCAGAATTAATTGAAAACCGTTTTGCACCGTATTGCTTAGGCGAAAACGGTCAAATGGGCGAAGCGCTGAATAACTTACCAAGCAACCCGCAACCAAAAACACCACAACGTATTTTAGATATGTGCACAGGTTCAGGTTGTATCGCAATTGCTTTGGCCTATGCCTTCCCTGATTCAGAAGTCGATGCGACAGACTTGTCAAAAGATGCACTTGAAGTGGCTTCAATCAACGCAGAACACCACAACAAGCAATATCAAATTGCATTAATGGAATCGGATTTATTTGCCAAGATTCCTGCTGAAAATCAATATGATTTGATTGTGTCTAACCCGCCGTATGTAGATGCAGAAGACATGGCGGATTTACCGGATGAATTCCACCATGAGCCAGAAATGGCGTTGGCTGCAGGTCAAGACGGTTTGGATTTGGTGCGTAAAATGTTAGCGCAAGCAACAGATTACTTAACTGAAGATGGTTTAATTGTGATTGAAGTGGGCAACTCAGAATGGGCTATGCGCCAAAACTTCAATACCGTTGATTTCCATTGGTTACAATTTCAAAAAGGTGGCACAGGGATTTTTGCGCTTACTGCAGCGCAATGCCGTGAGTACCGTGATCTATTTATTCAATCTGTTCAAGCATAAAGGAGTCGTTGAACATGGCAGGTAATAGTATTGGACAACTGTTCCGTGTAACGACTTGCGGTGAATCGCATGGTGTAGGCCTGATGGCGATTGTCGATGGCGTGCCACCGGGGATTGAATTGTCTGCTGCTGACTTACAGCAAGATTTAGACCGTCGTAAGCCGGGCACCTCTAAGTTTGCCACCCAACGTAAAGAACCCGATGAAGTTGAAATTATCTCAGGCGTGTTTGAAGGCAAAACCACAGGTACATCGATTGGTTTATTGATCCGTAATACCGACCAAAAATCAAAAGATTACGGCAATATTGCGCAAACTTTCCGTCCTAATCATGCCGACTACACCTACACGCATAAATACGGTTTCCGTGATTATCGTGGTGGCGGTCGTTCAAGTGCGCGTGAAACGGCAATGCGTGTTGCTGCCGGTGCGATTGCAAAGAAATATTTAAGCGAAAAGTTTGGTATTTTAATTCGTGGCCATGTCACGCAAATTGGCACGGAAAAAGCTAACACATTGGATTGGAATGAAGTAGCGAATAACCCATTTTTCTGTGGTGATGTGGATGCTGTGCCACGTTTTGAAGCTTTGGTGACCAGTTTACGTGAGCAAGGCACAAGTTGTGGTGCAAAACTTGAAATTATTGCGCAAAATGTCCCTGTAGGTTGGGGTGAGCCAGTCTTTGATCGTTTGGATGCTGATATCGCGCATGCCATGATGTCAATTAATGCGGTAAAAGGCGTTGAAATTGGTGATGGTTTTGGCGTGGCAGAGCAATTTGGGCATGAAACCCGTGATGAGCTGACCAGTCATGGTTTCTTAGCCAATCATGCGGGTGGTATTTTAGGCGGTATTTCAAGTGGTCAAGACATTCGTGTTGCGATTGCTTTAAAACCAACAGCCTCAATTACCACAGCGGGTAAAACCATTAATCTTGATCGTGAAGATACTGATGTATTGACCAAAGGTCGTCATGATCCATGTGTGGGTGTACGCGCAACCCCAATTGCAGAAGCGATGCTTGCAATTGTGCTGATGGATCATTTTATGCGTCATCGTGCGCAAAATGCCGATGTTGTGGCACCGTTTGAACCGATCTAACGTCTTTATTTAATGCTAGAAATAAAAAAATCCAGATCAAGTGTCTGGATTTTTTTGTTTAAGCCTGAGTACGTAATTTTTGTACTTGGCTTAAAATCACCTCTTTATTTTCTAAAATTTTGCTTACAATGACATCACTAGGCAATAACGCTGTAATGTTCTGTGGCAACATGCCATACGCTTGGTTGACCAAGGCCCTTAATTCATTTTCTTGATTGAGTTTATCTTCAGCCACTTTGACAAGTTGCTGTGCCACCAAGCTTTGAATCTGTTGACCGTGTTGTTGCCATAAGGCATCTACACCTAAATCAGTAACACTTTTCAATAATTGACCGAACATCTTTATGCTCTATAACGTAAAGTTGTAGTCTAATTAAAATTCATGTGAAAAGTAGGGTTTAATAGTATGTTTGGCGAAAATTAAGACACATTGTGTGGTCTGCTGATCGTTAATAAGGGTTTCGAGGGGGCAATTTTTTTAGCCACATAGTGACCACGTTTCATGCGGATTAAAATCACTTGGCTTTCTTGTTCTAATTCGCCAAATTCAGGTTCTACCTTGACCACATGTAAGCGCCCCCCTTGATCACGAACGCGTGCTTGTGCGGGGAAACTTGGACGTGATTTTTCACTTAAGGTGGCTAAGCGACCCAGTAAATCAGGTTCTAATAAATGCGGTTGTGGCGGTAGGACTTGATCCAAACAATGAATCATAAAAGCGGTAAAAAATATCGCCAAAATCAGCGCAGGGAATACCACATAATAAAAAGCGGCAAAACTATTTTGCTGAGAATAAATGGCAAACTGTAACGCATAGCCTGCACAGCTAAAATTCATCAGTAAAAAAACCACAATCAGCAGTTTAGAAAATTTGACATCTAACAAAGGGGCATTGCGGAGTTGCTGAGGAATACAGCGTTGTAGCCAGACACTTGGCGGGGCTTTAACATAATAGCCCATCAATTCAAGCACGCTTAAGCTAGACAGCATCACCAAACTTAAATGAAAAGGCATTAAGTCTAAGTTCGACAATAGCTCAAGCATGCTCATCACCTTAAGCGTCTAGCGCAAGATAAATCCCGCCATCAGAATGTACGCTAATCACGACTTTTTCTAAGGCTTGACCTTGGCAAGGACCTGACACGCATTCACCACTTTCCACTAAAAACAGTGCGCCGTGGGTGGAACATTCAATATATTCTTGCTCACGGTCTAGAAATTGGTTTTCTAAAAATTCAAGTTCTACTTGCAAGTGCGGGCATAGATTTTGATACGCAAAAAAACTGCCATCACGTTGTGTGATAAAAATTTTGTCGCCGTTGTCTAAATCAAAAGCGCGCGCTTCGCGTTCTGGAATATCTTCGGTCATGCAAATCTTTTGCATTAGGCAGGGTCCTGTTGCAGTGTGTGAAGAAGTTGAGCGTAATCTGTTAAAGCTAAACGTGGTCCAAATTGTGATACCACTTGACTTGAAACTAAAATAGCCAATTCTGCTGCAGTTTGTAAACCTAAATCAGCATTTAAGGCATAAAGAAATGCACCAGCAAAGGCATCGCCTGCGCCATTGGCATCTACGGCAAGCACTTGACGACCTGCAACATTAAATTGCTCATCTTGGGTCGCAATCAAGGCACCTTTTTCACTTAAAGTGATCACCACCATGTGGCTTTTTAAACGTAAAGCTGCAAGTGCTGCCTCAAGGTTGTCGGTGTGAGTGTACATTAAAGCTTCTTGTTCATTACAGAACAAAAGGTCTACGCCGTCATCAAGTAATTCATCTAAACCTTGGCGTGCATATTGCACCATGGCAGGATCAGATAAGGTTAACGCAATTTTAACACCATTGGCTCTGGCAATCGTGCGGGCTTGTTGAACTGCCACACGTGCTGTATCACTGGTCGACAGATAACCTTCAATATACAACCATTGTGCTGTTTCAAGCGCGGTAAAATCAATTTGCTGTGCAGATAATTCAGCGGTGATGCCTAAATAAGTGTGCATGGTACGTTCAGAATCAGGGCTGACCAACACCATACAGGTACCAGTGACGCCATCGCTGACTGATTTTTGTGTGGTTTGAATGCCCGCTTCGCTTAAACCGTCTAAGTAAATGCGACCTAAATCATCATTACCCACGCGGCAGCCATAAAATGCTGTACCACCCAACGCTGCAAAGGCAACCGTGGTATTGGCTGCTGAACCGCCGGCTGCTTGACCTTTGTAAGTTTGGCTCGCTTGCAATTTGCGATATAAAGCGGCTTGTGTGTCGCCATCAGTCAATTGCATCGTGCCTTTTTGCAAGTTGTGTTCGACTAAAAACGCATCAGAAACTTTAAATTCTTGGTCAATTAATGCATTGCCAATTGCAAAAAGATCAACAGTTGCCATGTCTTTACATTCACATTTAATAAGAAAAACCGTATTTTACATGATTGTCCAAGCAGGATATAGCGTGCTTGATAAAATTCAAGCCAAGCTTAAACACCGAGTAATTACAGATTGTGAACAAATATTCGACCAATGTTGCTTAATCTTGAGAGAATTGCGCTGATTGAGCTGTGATTTTTGCGCTGAAGTGTCGCTATAATGAAGACCATTTTTTATATATTTTTTTGGAGATCACATGACTGTAGATGTCACTGAAACTCAAACCCCTACTGTACATCCTGCGTTTCAGTTGGTACGTCAACACCATGTTGAAGCCTTAGATATTTTTGTGGCTGAATATCAACATATCGTCACCGGTGCGGTGCATTATCACTTGGCCACCGACCACGACGAAAATGTATTTTTGGTTGCATTTCGTACCCAACCGATGGATTCCAAAGGCGCGGCGCATATTTTAGAGCACACGGCGTTGTGTGGTTCAGAGAAATTTCCGGTACGTGACCCGTTTTTCTTAATGATCCGCCGCTCTTTAAATACCTTTATGAATGCCTTTACCGCAGCAGATTGGACAGCTTATCCATTTGCGACGCAAAATAAAAAAGACTTTCAAAACTTACTTGAAGTGTATTTAGATGCCGCCTTTGCAGCCAATTTAAATCCTTTGGATTTTGCCCAAGAAGGCATTCGCATTGAGCTTGAAAATGGTGAGCCGGTGTACAAAGGCGTGGTATTTAATGAGATGAAAGGTGCGATGAGTTCGCCAACCGATCAGCTTTATCACCAATTGGCACAGCATTTGTTCCCGCAGACCACTTATCACTACAATTCAGGTGGTGATCCTAAAGATATTCCAGATTTAACTTACGACGAATTATTGGCGTTTTACCAATCGCATTATCATCCAAGTAATGCAGTGTTTATGACCTTTGGTAATCAATCGGCCTATGATTTACAAGCGCAATTTGAAACTTTGGCTTTGGCGAAATTTGACAAAGGCGAAACGCTGCATTCAACCCCTGAAACTCGCTTAACAGCACCAATTGAAGTGACTGAAAGCTATACCCTTGATTCAGAAGATTTAACCGACAAGACCTACCATGTCATGTCATGGTTATTGCCACAAGCAAGTGATGTGAAGTTGCGCTTAGGTATGCGCTTAGTTGAGGGGATTTTATTAGAAGATTCGGCATCGCCACTGCGTCATTATTTAGAAACCTGCGGCTATGCACAATCGACAGGTCCTTTAATGGGCGTGGATGATTCTAACTTTGAAATGACCTTTTATTGCGGTATTCAAGGTTCAAACCCTGAACATGCAGAAAGTTTTAAACAAGGCGTGTTGGAGGTGTTAAACGATGTAGCAGCACAACCGGTCAATCAAGATGTCGTGGATGCAATTTTACATCAAATTGAATTACACCAACGTGAAATCAATGGCGACGGTATGCCGTATGGTTTAAGTTTGATTTTAAATGGTTTAAGCAGCGCGATTCATCATAGTGACCCTGTGGTGGTTTGGGATGTAGACAGTGCCATTGCTGCGGTGAAAGAAGAACTTAAAGACCCAATGTGGTTGCCGAATCTGATAAAAACCTATTTGATTGATAACCCGCATCGTGTACAAATGACCTTGGTGCCAGATGCGAATAAATCTAAAGACTTACAAGAAGCAGAAAAAGCGCGTTTAGCTGCCATTGCTGCCAGTTTAACTGAAGCAGAAAAAGCACAGATTATTGCGCAAACTGAAGCTTTAAACCTACGCCAAGACACTCCAGATGATTTAAATTTATTGCCAAAAGTCGGTTTAGCCGATGTACCGGCAGATTTACATATTGTCCAAGGTCAATTGCGTGAAATCATCAGCAATGGTTTAGATACACCGTTAAATCTTTATCATGCAGGCACCAACGGTATTTACTACCAACAAGTATTGGTACAGATTCCGGATGCTGTGGTGCAGTCACCGTACTTTAACTTGTTGTCTATTTTAATGGGTGAAGTCGGCGCAGGTGAGTATGACTATCTTGAACTGCAACAACTGCAAACTGCGGTAAGTGGTGGTTTAGGTATGGGTGCTTCTTTACGTTCTAAAGCCGATGATGCGGGTAAAATCAGCGCATGGTTGACGCTGACCACCAAATCGTTGGTGAATAATTTAAGTGCCATTGGCTTATTAAAATTGGCCTTTGAACAACTACGCTTTGATGAGAAAGACCGTATTATTGAGTTACTGCAACAGCGTAAAACCCGTTGGCAGGCGCGTGTATCAGATGCCGGTCACAGTTATGCCATGCAAATTGCAGGACGTCAGCATAGTGCTTTGGCGCAACGTGATTACCAAAATACAGGTTTAGGTGCATTAAATTGGTTAAGTGATTTAGTTGCCAGCTTAAATGATGAAGCTAGCTACAACAATTTGATTGATGAGCTCAAAGCCATTCATCGCACGTTATTACAAGCACCAAAACAATTTTTATTGGTGTGTGAAGAGCAGCAATCCGACCATTTAGTTGAAGAGATTCAGCAGGTTTGGGATAAAGTGGTCATTGACCGTACCCCAATTGCGTTAAAACAGGAAAAGACCACCGAAGAGAGCAATGATGATCAAGCATGGTTGGTGCAAGCCAATGTACAGTTCTGTGCGGCTGCTTATCCTGTTGTGCCAGTTTCGCATCCTGATGCTGCAGCACTGATGGTGTTGGCAGCATATTTACGTAATGGCTTCTTACATAGTGCAATTCGTGAAAAAGGCGGCGCTTATGGCGGTGGCGCAAGCTACGATGGTAATGCCTGTTCGTTCCGTTTCTATAGCTACCGTGATCCACGTTTAGCAGAAACATTTGCTGATTTTAATGCTTCAATTGATTGGTTATTAAATGCCGCACAACAACCGCATCAAATCGAAGAAGCAATTTTAGGTTTAATTGCCAGTATGGATAAACCAGGTTCACCAGCAGGTGAGGCGATTACGGCATGTTATGCCTTGTTACATGGTCGTCGTCCTGCATTGCGTCGTCAGTTACGTGAGCGATTGCTGAAAGTGACCTTAGATGACCTACAGCGTGTGGCCAAGCAGTATTTAGTTAATCAACGTCCAGATCGCGCCGTGGTTGCACCGATGGCAAAACGTGAGCAATTAAGCGAATTGGGCTTTAAAATTTACCAAGTGAATTAAAACAACAAAGGGAAAATTTATGGGGTATACCGCTTTTGAACGTGCACCACTTGGGCTTGGCATTTTAATGCTAAGCTTGGGTGCTGTAGCCAATGATCAATTGCTCACTACACTACAACCGGCCAGTCCTGCGGCCTGTATAGCCTTGACCTCTAATGCTGAGCGATTAACTTGTTATGATCAAATCTTTAAAGTGACGTCAACACAACAAGCTGATCTTGTGTCTCAAGACAGTGCAGCTGTGAGTTTAACTGAAAAAGTTCTCGATACAGTGATTCCTACAGCCGCAGCGCCAATTCATCCATCACATTCTTTACTCGATCAACGTTGGGAACTTGCAGGTGACAGTAAGTTGGGTACATGGAACTTACGTGAGTATCAACCCATGTATGTATTGCCAGTGTTTAGCACGACCAATACAAATGAACGTCCAACCAGTCCAAATCCTGATAACAGTGTAAAAATGGGGGAAGAACAAAATCTCAACTCCACTGAAGCTAAGTTCCAACTGTCTTTTAAAACCAAGGCAATGGAGAATATCTTAGGGGATAATGGCGATGTTTGGTTAGGCTATACGCAGTCATCACGTTGGCAAGTGTATAACGAAGATGAGTCACGTCCTTTTCGTGAAACCAACTATGAACCTGAGGCGAGTTTAATATTTCGTACCAATTATGAAATTTTTGGTTTAAGCGGACGCTTACTGGGTTTAACCTTCAATCATCAATCCAATGGTCGTTCTGATCCATTTTCGCGTAGTTGGAATCGCGTGATGTTGAATGTTGGCTTAGAACGAGAAAACTTTGCCTTAATGTTACGTCCTTGGTATCGCATTAGTGAGGACAGTAAAGATGATAACAATGCTGATATTGATGACTATGTGGGACGTGGCGATTTAACCGCATTTTATCGTTGGAATGAGCATGATTTTTCTTTAATGCTGCGTCACAGTTTACAAGGTGGGAGTGACTCACACGGTGCGGTGCAATTTGATTGGGCTTTCCCAATCAAAGGAAAATTACGTGGTCATTTTCAATTATTTGATGGTTATGGTGAAAGCCTGATTGACTACAATCACCGTGCAACCTATGCGGGTTTAGGGATTTCCTTGTTAAATTGGTTTTAACTAAAAAACCGCCTATCAGCAGGCGGTTTTTTTTTAATATTATTTTAAGAAGCGCTGATAACCTAAGTTATTGGTCACTTCATCATACGGATAAGTAATGCTTTGTAAAGTTTCAAGCAAACCATCTGGATTTTGTTGTGCATCGCTGGCTTCTAAGCCGACCAAAACACGTCCCTCAGCTGCGCCGTGGTTACGGTAGTGGAACAAGGTAATATTATGCGTTGGACCTAAACGTTCTAAGAAGGTCAGCAAAGCACCCGGACGCTCTGGAAACTCCACTCTAAATAAACGCTCGTTGGCTAAATCGGCATGACCACCAATTAAATAACGAATATGTAATTTCGCCACTTCATCATCAGATAAATCATCAACATTATAATTAAGTTTTAACGCATCATAGATGTCATGACGTTCTTTTTCACCGCCTTTTAAACTAATCCCGACAAAGACTTGTGCGGCAGAAGCACCGCTAGCACGGTAGTTAAACTCGGTAATATTACGACCTTGTAGGGCACGGCAGAAGTTTAAGAAAGCGCCTTTTTCTTCAGGAATAGTGACAGCAAAAATGGCTTCACGGCGCTCACCCAATTCGGTGCGTTCGGCAATATAGCGTAAGCGATCAAAGTTCATGTTGGCGCCACACACAATCGACACCATATTTTTGCCGTGTAAGTTATGTTGTTCTACATACTTTTTAATCCCAGCTAAGGCCATGGCACCAGAAGGTTCAACAATACTACGGCATTCATCATAAGTATCTTTGATGGCAGCACAGATTTCGTCGGTATTCACCAACACCACGTCACGCTCTACAATTGGACCTGAGGCATCTGATTTTTGTAATTGCAGCACTTCAAAAGGTTTTTCGCCAATTTGTGCCACTGCTGTACCATCAGCAAATAAACCTACTTGTGGCAAGATCACACGCTCATTGGCTTCAAATGCTGCTTTTAAACATGCTGATTCTTCGTATTCAACTGGAACGATTTTAACATGCGGTGCAACATCACCTAAATAAGCAGCAACACCTGCAATTAAGCCGCCACCGCCCACCGCCACAAACACATATTCCACATCACGCCATTGACGTAAAATTTCATTGGCAATTGTGCCTTGACCCGCCATGACCAACTCATCGTCATACGGTGGAATAAAGGTCATACCCTCATCTTGAGCACGAGCAATGGCGTATTTGTTGGCCACATCAAATGAGTCGCCGTGTAACACCACATCGCCACCTAAGCGTTTAACCGCCTGAACTTTAATGTCGGGTGTAGTTTTTGGCATGACAATAATGGCACGAATACCCAATTTTTGCCCCGATAACGCCACGCCTTGCGCATGGTTACCAGCCGATGCGGTAATCACACCACGTTCAAGCTGCTGTTTAGACAATTGACTAATACGGTTATAAGCTCCACGCAATTTAAAGGAAAAGACTGGTTGTAAATCTTCACGTTTAAAGCGAATGTTGTTATTGAGCTTCTCACTAATTCGAGGCGCTGCTTCGAGTGGGGTTTCGATTGCAACGTCATAAACGGTTGCCTGTAAAATTTGTCGAACCAAACGAGACAGCATGTTAATCTTCCATCTAACAGTTTAAAATAGGGGCTTATTGTAACAAACCCCTGTCCATTTGCGCTGAAAAATCAGCAACAAAGGTCAAAAATTAGTCGAGTAAAGCCATGAGCCTGTATACCACCCAAGATGAAAAGAAAAAAGCTGCTGCACAAGCTGCGCTAAAACATTTACCCAAAGGCGGTATTTTAGGCGTAGGCACAGGCAGTACAGTCAATTTCTTAATTGAGTTATTACCTCAATTAGAACTTGAAGCTGCAGTATCAAGCTCAGAAGCAACCGCTGAACGCTTACGTAAATTAGGCATTGACGTTGTAGATATGAACTCAGTCGGTCATTTAGATGCTTATGTCGATGGTGCCGATGAAATTGATCAAAACTTACATATGATCAAAGGCGGTGGTGCTGCACTAACACGTGAAAAAATTGTCGCATCAATTGCGAAAAAGTTTGTGTGTATCGTGGATGATTCAAAATGGGTCAATCAACTTGGCGTTGAGTTTGCTTTACCGATTGAAGTGATTCCAATGGCACGCTCGGCTGTGGCACGTAAGATTGTAGCTTTAGGCGGCGACCCTGTGTATCGTCAAGGTGTTGTGACAGATAACGGCAATGTCATTTTAGATGTACATAACCTTAATATCTTAAATGCCTTAGAGCTTGAAAAAACCATTAATGACATTCCGGGTGTGGTGTGTAATGGTATTTTTGCGCTGAACAAAGCCGATATTGCAGTGGTGGCAACCGATAACGGTATCGAAGAACGTACTGCGGTTTAATAAATCAAGCCTTCCCTTGTTGAGCAGGGGAAAGCCCTTTTAAGATCGCTTAAGTATGTTGCCTGATATCCATATTCGCCGCTCTGCACGGGCCAAGCGTTTAACTTTACGTGTTTATCCCGATAAAATTGCGCTGAGTGCTCCTATACAATGCACCCAAAAACAAATTCAAGCCTTTATTGCATCGTCACAGATATGGCTCAAGCAAGCATGGCAAAAACAACAACATCTTCAAACTCAATTGCCCAGCTGCATTCGCCTTTTTAATCAGCCGCAAGCCATTGCTATTGTCTATCAAGCACAAGCCAAACTTTTCATTTTTAAAGACCAACAGTTATACGTAGATCAAGCCCAGCCACAGGCAGCGCTCAAAGCCTTTAGCTTTGCCTATGCCAAGCAACATTTACCGCAATTTTTACACAGTATTAGTCAAGAGATTGGTCTCAATTATCAAAACTGTACCATTCGTCAAGCCAAAACCCGCTGGGGCAGTTGTTCATCTGTGCAAAATATTATGCTCAGTAGTGCTTTGGTATGTTGTGAAGCTAGATTGGTGCGTTATGTCTGTATACATGAACTGTGCCATACCCGTTATATGCATCATGGCGCACAATTTTGGCAATTGGTTGAGCAGTTTGACCCACACTATCAGCTACATCGCCAGCAACTTAAACAACAGCAGCCTTATGTTTTTTAATACACTGAGCGCTACATATTAGGCTGAAAAGTTGCGCTTTTATGATGCCTTTAATATGACATGGCAATTTATTGGATGAAATCAAGACAAAGCCTGCTGAAATGGTTTTGAAAAAATCAAGTTCCTGTCATACTAAGTCTTGATGAAAACCAACGAGATAAATTGAGGTTGTGCACGTGATTACTGTCGGAATTGTAGGTGGTACAGGATATACAGGCGTTGAATTATTACGTCTTTTGTTACGTCATCCGGATGTGCAAGTCACACTGTTAACCTCACGTACCGAAGCCGGTCGCCGTGTGGATGACATGTTCCCAAGCTTACGTGGCCACACCGATCTTTGTTATTCAGATTTAAATATTGAACAATTAAAGCAATGTGATGTGGTGTTTTTTGCAACCCCACATGGCGTTGCAATGAAACATGCTGCAGAACTCGTGGCCTCCAATACCAAAGTGATTGACTTAGCTGCAGATTTTCGTTTGCAAAATCTTGAGCAGTTTGAAAAGTGGTATGGTTTAGAACACGCCTGCCCTGAGATCTTAAAAGATTCGGTATATGGTTTATCAGAGCTAAACCGTGAACAAATCAAGCAAGCCAATGTGATTGGTAATCCGGGCTGCTACCCAACCACAGTACAACTGGGTTTAGCACCCGTCTTAAAAGCACAAGACTTGGTTAAACCTGAAAGTATTATTATTGACGCTAAATCGGGTGTCTCAGGGGCAGGGCGTAAAGCCAGCCTTGGGATGATCTATTCAGAAAATGCTGATAATTTTAAAGCCTATGGTGTATCGGGTCATCGTCATCATCCTGAAATTGTGGAAGCCTTAGAACAGATCTCAGGTCAACGTGGTGTATTCGATCACATTGTATTTGTGCCACATTTAGTGCCAATGATTCGTGGCATGTTAAGCACCATTTACGTCGACTTAACTGAACAAGGTCAAGCGACAGATTTACAAAGCTTATATGAAGCGTTTTATGCCAATGAAGCATTTGTAGACGTGATGCCAGCAGGTAGCTCACCTGAAACACGTTCAGTGCGTGGAGCTAATCAATTACGTATTGCCTTATACCGTCCACAACCGCAAAAACTGATTATTTTGGTTGCTCAAGATAATTTAGTGAAAGGCGCTGCAGGTCAGGCTGTACAAAACATGAACTTAATGTTTGGTTTAACTGAAAGTGCCGGATTAACAGGCATTGGTTTATTACCATAAAACACGTTTTAGCCCTTCACACCCATCTAAAATTCCCGTTAAATGAGTGTGTTTGGCTTTAATTGACCCAAGAGATCAGCATGCAAGACACCGACTCAAATACAACAACACCAAAACCGATGTTACAAGGCAATCTTCCATTGGTGATAGGTGCAGCCATTTTAATGCTGGGTAGTGGTTTTTTAGCCTATTCAGTTGGACATCGCCAAGGTTTAACCGTGACAGGTTATGATGCCGATGCCGAACAATTGGTTGACGTGGTACAAAAACAAAAAGCCAGTTTAGAAGCTTTAAATAAAAGTTTAAATGCAGCGATTCAAGAACGGGATGTAGCCGTCACCAACTCTAATGATTTATACAACGCGTTAAATCAAGCCAAAGCCAATCAGCAACAAGCAGAAGGCATGAATGCCATTTACCGTGAAGTCCTTAAACAGCGTGGTGGCTTAAGCTTAACTATTCAAAACTTAGGCATTAAATCGCTGCCTGAAAATGTGTATGAATATCAGATTGATTTGGTTCAGGTCAGTCCCAATAATCTCCGTGCTGTGGGGAATGTAGAGCTGCGTTTAATTCAAGGCACAGAAGTGCTCAGCGTGCCTTTAGAAGCCACCCAATTTGGTTTTGAACATTTCGAGCGCTTAACTGGACGTTGGACCATGCCAAAAGGCTTTAGCCCACAATTTATTGAAGTTCGTTTGACCGGTTCGACCCCTGTCACCAAGCGTTTTGGTTGGTCACGTGGTCAAGCGATTGAATCTCCCTCTGCGTTTGTCTCAGAGATCCCTCAAGTCGAAGCCAATGCCCAATAACTGTGAATATGAGTCTTATGCGAACTAATCAGCGTCGTTTATGCGTCCATGACATCCAAGCCACCTTTGAACAATCAGGTCTCATTGATTGGCATCTTATGCCACGCTTAGGTGATGGCCCGCAACAAGATGAACACGACGGTGATATTGCAGTACAAACCGCACCACCTGAGCTAAAACGACCGCCTTTGTACATGGTGTTGTTACTCAACGATGATTACACCCCGATGGACTTTGTAATCGAAATTTTACAACAATACTTTGCAATGAACCTTGACCAAGCAACACAAGTAATGCTAACAGTACATTATGAAGGAAAAGGTGTAGCTGGGGTCTATCCGCGAGACATTGCAGAAACCAAAGCCAACCAAGTCAATAATTACGCTAGAGCTCAAGGACACCCATTATTGTGTCAAATTGAGCCAAAAAGTTAAGGGGGTTGCATGCTCAGTCGTCAATTAGAAGTATCACTACGCTTAGCTGTTAGCATGGCTCGTCAAAAACGCCACGAGTTCCTAACGGTTGAACATTTATTATTGGCCTTACTGGATAACGATTCTGCGGTTACTGCGTTAAAAGCCTGCGGTGCTGACATTATTGTGCTCCGTAAAGAATTAGAAGAATATATCGAGCAGCATACGCCAAAATTGGGTGAACACGCCGAGCAAGCGCCACATCCAACAGAAAGTTTTGACCGCATTTTACAGCGTGCTATTTTCCATGTGCAGTCAAGCGGTGGTGACCGTACTGTAGAGGGCGCTGATATTTTAGTGGCGATGTATTCAGAGCGTGATGCCTTTGCAGTGTATTTACTCAAACGTCATCAAATTAACCGTCTGACCTTAACCCAATACCTCTCACATGGTGCGCGTA
>Ga0172378_10000421_pt1 | contig 36778 bp, 50 predicted proteins | sample GrowelOW332metaG_FD_119755 | JGI IMG/M metagenome (GOLD analysis project Ga0172378, IMG submission 119755) | Groundwater microbial communities from an aquifer near a municipal landfill in Southern Ontario, Canada - Pumphouse #3_1 metaG | ecosystem: Environmental > Aquatic > Deep subsurface >...
CCCTTCATCCTCGGGATCCAGTCCTTGAGGCAAACTACTATTATTCCGTCCACGAGATCGTTCACTTCGAACTTTTCAAGAGTATAGATTATTATCGGTTTCCCGTAAAGCTGCAGGAACTGTTTTGGAACGGAGCTTGTTGTCATTCGTCTTCCCGTCCCGCCTGCGAAGATCAATGCACAGTTCATAACGTGCTCTCCTTATTCATCGAGTTATCAAGATAAAACGGGCGAAAGAACAGATGCTTCTCCCTGTCCTGCTTCGCCGGGGGCTCCATGAAATCTTTCCCGTACAGTCTTGTAAGGTACTCAGTGATTGCCGCCGGGCAGCGCCTTTGTGCGCCGCAATATGGCAGTTTGGTTGTCCTGCAAATATCGTCTCTCCGGTACAGCTCACCTTTGAAAAGCTTTCTTCCTGTCGGGATCGTGACATATTCTGAGTTTTCATCACGGCATCTTCCATTCCACCTGTCGCCGTTCCTTACAAGTCCGTCAAGACTGCGCCAGCTTATGAGCGTGCCTATTATGATCTTCGTTCTGAACTTTCTTATAATTGCTCTGTCTGCGGTGCTCCGGGCCAGTTTCATGAGTGGCTCCCGATCCCGCCTGAACTTGCGGCATGATACCAGAAAACCATATCCCATGCAACCAATCTCATGAACTTTTCTCATGAACGGGTTATCATACGTGTTCTCAATCACAAAGATGTCAATAAACGCCCCGCACTCAGGATTACAGAAGTCCTCTCTTGTTTTGACCGATGTGCCCTTCAGAAGGATCCTCGTGAGCATTAATCCGTAATTTCCGGTGCCCTGAGGTGTATGGATCCAGTATTTTTTCCCGAACCGCTCCCTGAATTTTGCGATAAATCCATCATAGTCACGACGCGGCATATTGATGTCTATGTCATCATCCCACGGGATAAATCCGTGGTCTCTGTATGCGCCGAGGGCTGAGCCGCCCCCGAGTTCATAGTCAAAACAATTGTCATCGCAGACAGCGCATATATCATCCAGGATCCCGACGAGCACGCTCTGGAGCTTATGCAATTCATCGTCGCTCAGCTCAATGCACTCATCAGACCTTATATGCTTGAAGGCGTCGACTGTTGAAAGTGACAAAAGCAGCCTCCTCAGAATTCGTATTTCTTGTGAAAGAATTTTGCCTTAAGAAAAGATGATGTCTTTCTGCCGTAATCGACAGGTTCCATATAGATATACGGAAGCTCCTTTACCTGATCTTTTCTTATCCTTCCGGACTGGACCTGGTAATCAAGCCAGACATTGAAGATTATCTCTCCCACGCGGCCGCAGTATCTGCCCTGATAAAATGACAGCCCACTTGTATTGACGCGTTTATCAAGCTCTGAGAGGATCATGAAAAGCCAGCTGCAGTATTCGTTCATCAGCGTGCGTTCCATTATCATCATATTGAACATGTGTCCTGAGTAATGCTTCATGACATGATCATAAGTCTCAAGATATTCAGGACAGCGGCGCGCGATAATGCCGCGCGTCTCATAAAGGTGTACAACGTAATGTGTATGAGCATAGTGTGAATACAGTGATTCGATCACATAATGTCTCTTCTTTGGAACAAAGACAAGGTATTGCCCCAGCATAGGTCCGAGTTCATCACTCTTTATGACATGATCAAAAGGATCCTTGCTGTTTATCTTCTTCAGTGACCCGAAATGGCGCCTGTAATGGACCAGACCAAGATAATCCGCGTCCATGTGTTTCCACGCCCAATAAAGACCGGTCAGCTCGCAATAAAGAGCATTCCTGTCCGAAATATTATCACCTGTGCTGTCCATCAGGTATCCGAGATCCAGCGGATCACCGTTCTCATCTTTCTCAATGGCGGCCCCGACCTGCATGGGGATGTACATAGGATCATCAGGCATACGATATTCTTTGTGTGTTGTCACTACTATCTTTACAGTTGGCGTTTCCATATTACCTGCTTTACTGTGCCGGAGTCGTATCGGCAGCTGCCTGTGCCGCAGCCTGATCTGTTGTTGGTGTCGTCACCGCCGGTGTTGTTGCCGCAGCCGCTGATGCTGCCTGCGCCGCACTGTCAGTTCCCTGATCTGTCACTGCACCTGTCCCTGTATCTGTCCCGGTGCCTGTATCTGTCGTAGTCGTACCTTCCGTGTGCGAGCTGTAAGTCGCACCGGTAGTCGGATCCTGGGCTGTTATCGTCTGTGCTCCGGTACCTGGATTGACTGCCGTCACCACAATGGCTCCGGTCACTGTATCCCGCATCGTCGTCGTCACAACACCTGTTGCCGGGTCGCTTTCCACCGACACTATCTCGTAGTTCGCCGTCTGCCCTGTGGCGCTTCCATCCACAGCACTTCCATCCACAACTGACGTTCCGGTGGCCGCGCCATCCGCAGTCTGCGTTGCCGCATCACCTGTTGCCGTACCCTGGCTGCCTGAAGAAGTGCCACTTCCATATGAAGAACTGTACTGCGAATAAAGCTCGCTGCGCTTGTATGTTTTAGTTGTGAGATTATCGTAATAGTCAGTCATTGTTTCGGCTGACTCCCCGTTATAAACCACCGCCTTAAGAACACTCGCATTAGTATCGAAGTCTACGGCATACATGCTGCGGCCGCCCATCCCGGTCATGACTCCGTATGTATTGGAAAGCGGCATAGTCCACTGTTCAAAATCCGAATTGAGCAGCGTTGACGCCTGCATGACAAGATCAGCTATATCACCCTCTGTCATGTTGGTCTGTACGAGTGGAAGCACTTCGTCAAAAAGACTGTTGAGCTTAAGTGCACTCAGATTCTTGATCTGATCCACACAGGAGAGAATAACCGTTCTCTGCCTCTCTACCCTGTGCCAGTCACTGTCTATGGATCTCAGTCTTGCGTAACACATCGCCGTTGCACCGTTGAGGTGGTTAACTCCGACTGTCAGATCCTGCTGGACCTCATTTTCAACATGCATACCGCTGATATAACCTGCCGTATATGTACCTTCAGGATGGTTTATATTATTGGCTTCAGCTTCGGTCAGATCAACATCAATACCACCGACTGAATTCACCACCTGCATATATGTATATATATTGACACGTATATATTTCGTGACATCTATCTTATAGCATTCCCTGATCTCCTTCATCATGAGATCAGCCCCGCCGTACCTGAATGAATGCGTCAGCCAGTCGTACTGGCCTTCATACTCACCATCTAAGATCGGAACCCCCTGTCCTCTTTCAAAACTCGTGAGAGTGATCTTGCCGAGCTTATTATTTATTGAACACAAAATGCATGAATCACCGCGTGCATTATCATTAAATTTCTTTGTTCTGTCATCTGTTCCAATAAGAAGAATATTTGTGACCCCATCATCAGAAGTGACATCTCCGGTAGCCTCGACTGACTGCGTCTGTTCCATGTCCTGAGTCAGCTCTTTCATTTCTTCATCTGACTTCTTGTCCTCTTCATTCTGAGTCTTCTCATCTTCTGCCGATAAAGACGAAACAGTCTGGAGTTTTCCATCATTGAACTGCAACAGCAGATATTTGCTGTGAAAATACCCGTATGCCGTCCCAAGCAGCAGATCCACAACAAGAAACACCGCCAGCAACGCCGTCAATGCTCTGTGGTGCTTAAGAAAACTCCCAGGCGTCCACTTTGACAGAGCTCCGGTCTTTTCTTTCTTCTCTTCTTTCAAAACTTCGTCTGCAGTATTCCCGCCTGCACTCTCCGAAGTATCTTTCTTACACTTTCTTAACAATTTCATTCTCTGCTCTTTTCAGAAAAATCAGAACTTATTTCTGCGCATTTTCTGCTATGAAGCTTCATAGCTGTGCCCACCCGATAATCATAACACACAGCAAAACAAATGTATTGTAGCACATTTCTTAAGAAATCAAGTCAAACAAGTTAATTGTATGTTAAGTTTTTGTTGTAACAGAACTCCCACAGTGTCACTATGTTGCCTGCAGGCACTGACTGCCTGCATAAAAACCCCGGAGCCATAAATGGATCCGGGGTTCTGAGATTTCTTGAAATTGATCAGCGCTTGCTGAACTGCGGAGCGCGTCTTGCAGCTTTGAGACCGTCATTTGAAATACTGCTTGCTAAGCCAGCGGGTGAGGAGGAATCCTTGCCCACTGCCTTTTTTGCTGTTCAAGACGAAAAACAGCACTGCATCATTCCCTACACGATAGGTATGATTATACAGTGCTGTTTTGAGATAACACGGAGTAAATTTAGAGATTTTGCGGAGATTTTAGTAATAGCATTTATTGCTGCTCATTGCCGTTGCTGATTATGCACTTCGATGGTCATTTGTGACTGAACGGCATTCAGTTCTTTGTGAAGATGAAGTGCCATAAACACCGTAATCATTGCGGACAGGACATCTGCCACAGGTTGTGCAAAAAGGATACCATTAAGTCCCATAACATTCGGGAGTATCAGAATGACCGGGATAAAGCAAATTCCTTGTCTGCAAGCGCCGAGAACACATCCCTCTTTTGCTTTTCCCATAACCAGAAACAAGAATGAATAAACCGTATAAAAACCAAAGAGGATAAAAGAGATGCCGTTTGCGCGCAGTGCAATCTGCCCAACGCAAATCATTTCCATATCATTTTTCGTAAACTGTGCCATGATTCCATTTGAAAAGATTGCTACAGCCAATTCGAAAATCACACAAAAGCAGGTAGACCAAATAATAGATGTCCGAATCGCTGCATGGAGACGATCATATTTTCTGGCTCCATAACTGTACCCGGCAATGGGCTGAAAGCCTTTTAAAAAGCCAAAAACCACAAGACTGCCCATGGACATTATCTTGGTGACTGGCCCCATGGCTGCAAGTGCAGAGCTGCCGTAATCTTTTGCCGCGCCATTGATCATGGACATGGAAACGCTGGTAAGTATCTGAAATACTAAAGTTGGAATACCGATTTTAAGAACCTCTGACATAACGTCCTTTGTGAAGCTGTATTCTTTGATGCTGAAGCTAAACATACTGCTTTTTCGGAAAATATAAATCAGATACACCACAGTGGAAACCATCTGAGAAATAGCTGTGGCAATCGCTGCACCCGCAATACCAAACCCAAGTGAATAAATAAAGATTGGATCAAGGATGACATTCAAGATAGCCCCAGCCATAAGCGCACACATTGCAGTCTTTGCTGCACCTTCACTGGATACGATATTATTCATGGTCACATTGAACACATTAAAAATCGAGAAAACAATATAAATGCTGGTGTACGAAACAGCATAAGGCATTACACTGTCCAATGCTCCAAGCTGCCGCAAAATCGGTTTCAGAAAAATCACCGAAATGATGATTGCAATGGCTCCAATGATAACACTGCTATACAATGCGGTGCTCGCCACCTTATTAGCCGTTTCTTTATCACATTTTCCCAAAAGCCTTGAAAGGTATGCAGCCGCACCATTTCCGAACAGCAGCCCCAGCGCTAAAAGTGCTTTTGGAACCGGCACACTGCCAAGCAGTGCCATTTTTGAGTTTTGTTCTTTCATCGTTACTCTCCTTTACTCTTGCAATAATATATAGTACTATAAAATATATCACTTGACAACGGCGATTATAGTACTGTAATTTATAGTAGTTGTCAAGAGCGAAAGGAGAAAATATGGCTACCATTGATTTAATTGTTTTAGGAATGCTAAAGGACCAGGCCTTGAGTGCCTACGATATTCAAAAACTCGTGGAATATCGCAACATTTCCAAATGGGTGAAAATCAGTACCCCATCCATCTACAAAAAAGTAATTCAACTCGAAGAAAAAGGCTACATTGCAGGAAACACCGTTAAGGAAGGGAAAATGCCTGAAAAAGCAATTTATTCCTTGACGGAAGCTGGTACGCGTGAGTTTGAAAAGCTGATGCTGGAAATTTCGGAACAACCCATTCGCATTTTTCTGGACTTTAACGCTGTGATCGTGAATTTGGATAAGTTGGATGCCAGCTACCGAGAGAAATGCTTGCAGCGGATTGAAAGCAGCGTTGCAGAGCTAAAGCAGTATCTGGAGGAAAACCGAAAACTAAAAGAGGACATCCCGGACATTCCAGAAACCGGTTTGGCTGTTTTGCAGCAACAGTATATTTTGGTACAGGCCATTGAAACATGGCTTGCATCATTGCGGCCAGCAGGCGAATAACGCAGGATACTGCTATCACCCAGATTGCAAAATCAATGAGGTCTGGCATGACATTGTCAGCGGAAAGCTTCCGTTGATGTTTGACAGCGTTGGAGCTTTCCAGAAGGGCTTGTCTCCCATTTCCAAATATGCAAACTACGAATCGGATAAAACAGGTGCTTATGACCTGACCATCTTTACCGCAACAGCGGATTTCTTTGCGCAGATGCAAGAAAAAGTGCAGACCGGCGAATACTGTGCCTATGATTTTGACGGTCCTGACATTCAGGAAGCCGCAAATAAAGCATGGACGCAAGTCTGGGAGAAAAAACGCACCGGCAATCTCTGCCGTGCTTTCACAGCCGACTACGAGAGTACCGTACCGGGTGAGTACACAAAGGATGGCAAAGCGCATTGCCATCTCTATATTGCAGTAAAGTCGTGCTGACAGCACATCGCTTTTGTGCAATAGAAAAACCATGGCACAGCAACTAAAAGGAGCGCAAACAATGGAAAACAAAAAACCAGAACTATTCGGGGTGCTCAGCCGAATTCTTGTGTATGTAATTGTAATGAGCTTGTTTGAAAGTAAATATGCAGATCACAGCGGTCAGGCATACATTGAATGAAAGGTGATGGTTGTATGGATTATTATAAAATGCTGTTCAAGCGGAAATCCTTTCATTTGTTCCGGGGAGCCGATGAAATTTCTACGGAAGAGTTCTGTCAACTGGAAGGATTTCTAAAAACCGTAAAACCGCTGGATAAAAACATCCACACGGACATTCGCATTGTGCCGGAAAGTGAGACAACCTGCTCCCGTGGCGCACAGTACTGCATTTTGTTTTACAGTGAGCCGGACGGAAACTATCTGCGCAATATTGGCTACATAGGTGAGCAAATCGACCTTTATCTTGCCTCCCAAGACATCGGTGCCTTGTGGTTTGGCATCGGCAGGCCGGAGCAGGCGGCTCCGGATGGCATGGAGTTTGTCATTATGCTGGCTATTTCCAAAATGTCAGCTGGTCAATTTCGCAAGGATATGTTCAAGGCAAAAAGAAAATCTCTGTCCGAAATATGGGAGGGCGATCCTCTCCCTGCTGCGAACATCGTTCGTTTTGCTCCCAGCGCCTGCAATACACAGCCATGGATCGTAGCGCACCGGGATGACACGCTTTTCGTGTATCAATACAAGAAGCCCGGTAAAAGAGGAATTATGCCCGCGGATAAAGTGCGGTTTTACAACAAAATCGACATCGGTATTTTCCTGTTTATTCTTGAAACCTGCCTCGATCACGATGGCTATGAATTTACCGATGTACAGTATACCGAATGCGCTGCGGAGGATGAAGAACGAATCCTCACAGCGGAATATAGGCTTCATGCAAAATAATCAGAATTAACCTGTTGAATTTCAGATACAGAATGCGGCATAGAGAGGGACAATCTTTTTATTGTCCTCAAAGCCAAAGTTTTTAGCCGAGAGCTTAATCGCATAGGCGGGCTTATAAGTTTCCATATACACTTTCAAGCTCTTGGCTCTGGTGTTGTCGGCGCTCTTTACCTCAACAGGAATAAGCTGACCTTCACGCTGAATAACAAAATCAATTTCTGCCCCACGCTCAGATTTCCAATAATAGGTGTTGTATCCGTTTATAGTGAACTGCACATTGACATAGTTTTCCGTCATGCCACCCTTGAAATCATTAAGTTCTTCAACCATATAGAGAATATCGTTTGCTGCTAAATCCTTTTTGGCGCAGAGCAAGCCTAAGTCTGAAACATAAATTTTGAACGCATCTATATCTCGGTAGTTTTCAAGTGGTTTCTTGATTTGCTCTGCCCTGTAAACCTGCGAGACAATACCAGATAAGCAAAGCCATTCGATCGCGTTTTCAAACTCGGAAGCTCTGCCGCCCTTTTTAATCAGCTTATATTGAAAACGGGTGTTTTTCTTTGAAAGCTGAACGGTAATGTTGTCATAAGCAAGTCTTGTTTTCTTGATTTCATTGAGGTTGTTATACTTACTCATATCGTTCAGATAGCTTGCAAGAATAGTGTCTTGTGTATGACGGACAAGGATATAATCCTTTGTTTCTGCAAACTGCATCACACATTCTGGCATGCCGCCTATAATAAGATACTGACGATAAAGCTGCATCGCCGCATCGTGTAAGGCAGAGGGCATTGGAGAGTTGTCGGTAAAGCAGTTTTTGATTTTCTTTACGAGAGCATCCTCGCCCAGAGCCAGCATAAACTCCTCCATATCCATAGGGTAGAGTGTTTTCATGTCCACTTTGCCCACAGGAAATGAGAACTTGGCTCTGTTGACTGCCACACCGAGTAAACTGCCAGCCACAATGATATGGTAATCTGGTGCGTCCTCACAAAAATACTTCAAACTTGTCAATGCTCTTTCGCAAAGCTGCACTTCGTCAAACACAATCAGAGTTTTTTCCTTGACTATTGTTTGCCCTGCAATATGCGAAAGAATAGGGATCAGATAATCTGGGCTAATATTCTCATTAAAAGTTTCATTCAATTTGGGATTTGTCTCAAAATTAAAGTACGCTACATTCTCATAGTGCGTACGCCCGAACTCCAGTATGGAGTAGGTTTTGCCTACCTGTCTTGCCCCCTGCAAAATAAGGGGTTTGCGGTGGCTGCTTTCTTTCCACGCTTCTAAGAAGCTCATAATTTTTCTATACATAATCAGCCCTCCTTAAAGGTACTGATCATATCATAGCACATTATCATGTCAAATTCAATGATTTTCGCTTTGATTTTCGCACTAAATCACATGATTATTTTGATACAATCTCCATATTTCGACGCGAACAGTGCAAAATCGTCTTTTATGCCGATGCACCAACAAGATAACCAACAAATCGGCTCTTGGTTGTCCTATTTTTTAACCACTAAAAATTGGGTTAAATTGGGTTAGGTTCAGTCAAATTTCGTCAAACCCTTTAGATAAAGAAAAACCCCGAAAGCCGCATGGCTTCGAGGTTTTTCGGGGTTTTTTGGTTGTCGATCAGCGCTTGGAGAACTGGGGTGCGCGTCTTGCAGCTTTGAGACCGTATTTCTTTCTTTCCTTCATACGAGGGTCTCTTGTGAGGAAGCCCGCCTTCTTGAGGATCGGTCTGTATGTGTCTGAATCGACTTCAAGCAGAGCACGTGAGATGCCCTGGCGAAGTGCACCGGCCTGGCCTGTTGTTCCGCCGCCCTTTACAGTGATCATCAGATCATACTGATCAGCTGTCTGAGTAGCTGTGAGCGGTGCTAAAACTATATTCTTAAGAGTCTCAAGTCCAAAATACTCATCGAGTGTTCTGCCATTGACTGTTATATTGCCTTTTCCGGCTTTCATGAAAACTCTGGCGATGGATGATTTTCTCCTGCCGGTTCCATAATATGTGACTGCTTTTGCCATGATTTATCTCCTTCTCTTCCGATCAAAACTTCAGTTCTTCAGGCTTCTGAGCTGCATGGTTGTGCTCTGCGCCTTCATAGACGAAAAGTTTACCGAACATATGCGTGCCGAGAGTTCCCTGAGGAAGCATTCCGCGAACGGCATGCTCGATGACCTTAACGGGTCTCTTCTCCATCATCTCGCGCAGTGAAGCAAATTTCTCGTTCCCGGGGTAATCTGTGTGCTTGAAGTAGATCTTATTCTCCATCTTCTTGCCTGTTACCTTGATCTTGCCGCAATTGACGATGATCACATAATCGCCGCAATCAAGAAAAGGTGTATAAGTCGGCTTGTTCTTGCCGCGAAGTATTATCGCGACTTCAGATGCAAGGCGGCCAAGCGTCATATCAGTAGCATCAACAACATACCATTTTCTCTCAATGGATGCTGCGCTGGGCATATATGTATTCATTGCATTTCCTCCAAATTAATTTCCATCATGTTACCGTGCGATTCGCAGGGGCAGACAGACGCTTGCAAGACCGGGGTGATCTGCATGTTTCCGCACACGCGAAAATGCGCCTTTGCCGTCGCACCCCGATATTATAATCCAGGAGTTTCAGGCGTGTCAACGACTATTTTCATATCAGCGAGCACAAGTCCCTGAGGCGGAGCTGTGGGGCCGGCTACACTCCTGTCCTTTTTCCCGATAATAGTGTCGATGTCATCCGGCATGAGTCTTCCGCTTCCGACCTCCACAAGGGTCCCGACTATGATGCGGACCATATTATAAAGAAAGCCTGTTCCGCGCACTCTTATCGTAATATCCCTCGGCATTTTCTCTGCCGTGCATATGACTTCTGCCGACAGCAGTGTCCTCACTGTCGTAAGGACCTGGCTTTTGGAATTGCAGAAACTCCTGAAATCCTTTTCTCCTACAATATGCTGCGCGGCATCACTCATAGACGCGATGTCAAGATCCGTATGCATGAACCATGCGTATCTTCGCTGGAGAGGATCCGGAAATTCAGCATTGTGAATGTGGTATTCATATGTTTTGACGAAGTGCAGATGACGCGTCGTGAAATCGTCTGCCACTTTGCGTGACTCAATAACGCGGATGTCCTCAGGCAGTTTTGAATTCAAAACATATGAGAACTTCTCAGGCGGTATGCGCGACGTGGTGTCGAACCAGGCATAGTTGCTCAGCGCATGGACTCCGGCATCAGTGCGGCTCGCGCCGCTGACCTCAATATCCTTCTCACCGGTAGCCGCAGTGACTGCACGTGCTACCGTCCCTGCTATCGTGCGCGGTGTCTCTATCTGGCGCTGGAAACCGCTGTATTCCGTGCCATCATATGCAATTCTAAGAAGTATTCGTGGCATAATATGTACCCTTGCTGTGCGCCCTCAGGCCGTATTTACACAATCACTCTGATAACTATCGCTGCGGCAAAATACACAGCAATCGTTGCATAAGCCATGTAATCCTTCTTCTCATATATCAGCGGTTTCATTTTGGTCCTTCCGTCGCCGCCGTGATAGCATCTTGCTTCCATGGCCATTGCAAGGTCATTTGCCCTTCGGAAAGCCGAGACGAAAAGAGGCACCAGGAGCGGCACCAGAGCCTTGATTTTCTGAATAAGGTTGCCGCTCTCAAAGTCTGCTCCCCTCGCCATCTGCGCTGTGCGGATCTTGTCTGTTTCCTCCATGAGGATAGGAATAAAGCGCAGCGCAATTGACATCATCATTGCTATTTCATGCACCGGTACATGTAGCTTTCTCAGCGGACGGAGGAGATCCTCAAGCGCATCCGTGAGCTGGTTCGGTGTTGTCGTCAATGTCATTATTGTGGATCCTGTGATGAGAAATATGAGTCTGACAGCCATTTTTACAGAGAGATCTACGCCTTCCCTTGTTATCTTAAGTGCATAAAACTGCAATATTACATCTCCGCCTGTAAGGAAAAGGTTGCAGAGAACTGTTATGATCAGCAGGAAAAATATAGGCTTAAGCCCCCTGAAAATGTAGCCCACAGGGACACTTGAAAGGAGGATCGCCACCGCCAGTATCAGTCCTGCAAAAGAATATCCGATATAGGTGTTGACTATAAAAAGGGAAATAATGTACGCAAATGTAGCCACAAGCTTGACTCTCGGGTCAAGTCTGTGAAGGATAGAATCCGTCTGATAATATTGTCCCAGTGTTATATCTTTGAACATCTGTTATTGTCTCTCTATTTTGGCACATACAGGGATCTCGTTCCTGTGAGCGATGATCTCAGCTGCCGCTTCCTCAACTGTCAGCATATCAGTCTTTACAGGCAGTCCGGATTCCTTAAGATAATTCATTATGTACATGATCTGCGGTGCCGCAAGGCCCATGGATTCAAGTTCTTTATAATGCGAAAAGACTTCTTTTGGCACGCCGTCAAACGCAATGTTTCCCTCGTTCATCACGATAATGCGATCCATGTATCTGGCGACATCATCCATGCTATGTGAAACGAGCAGTATCGTCATATCCCGTTCACTGTGCATTTTTGAAATCAGATCATATATCTCATCGCGCCCTCTTGGGTCAAGTCCGGCTGTCGGCTCATCCAGTATCAGAAGCTCAGGATGCATTGCAAGAACGCCCGCTATAGCAGCTCTCCTCTTCTGTCCTCCAGACAATTCAAACGGCGATTTCTGATAACAACTCTCGTCTATCCCTACCGAATTCAACGCCTCCCTCGCGCAGGAAGCCTGTTCATCCGCGGACATGCCCATATTCTTAGGTCCAAAACAAACATCCTTAAGAACAGTCTCCTCGAAAAGCTGGTGCTCGGGATACTGGAAAACAAGTCCTGCCCTCGCGCGCAGCGCGCGTCTGTTATAGCCATCACTGAAAATATCAACATCGTCGCAGAGCACTCTCCCCGACGTTGGTTTCAGCAGTCCGTTCAGGAGTTGCACAAATGTCGATTTTCCCGAACCTGTGTGTCCTATAAGTCCGATAAACTGGCCATTTCCTATCTCCGTTGAAACTCCACTGAGTGCAACGGATGCCATCGCGGTACCTTCCTGATATATGTAACTTACATTTTCAGTTTTGATTATCATCTAAGTCCCAGTGCCCCGGCCAATTCTTCTTTAGTCAGTATCCCTTCAGGTAATGGAATACCATTCTTCTTAAGCTCATACGCAAGCTGTGTAGCTTCCGGAACATCAAGATGCAGTTCTTTCATCTTTTCCACCTGTGAAAACACTTCCCTCGGCGTTCCTTTTATTGCGATCTTTCCCTGATCCATCACAAAAATGCGATTTGCGTATATTGCTTCTTCCATGTTGTGAGTTATGAGGATGATTGTGATCTTCTCTACATCGTTGAGTGCCCTGGCAGCCCTTATTACTTCCCTGCGTCCTGCAGGGTCGAGCATTGCAGTAGGTTCATCCATGATTATGCATTTCGGATGCATAGCTATGACTCCAGCGATCGAAACCCTTTGTTTCTGACCTCCGGAGAGTCTGTCAGGTGACTTCTTTCTGTATTCCCACATACCTACAGTCTTGAGGCTTTCCTCAACTCTCTCCCATATTTCAGCTGTGGGTACGCCCATATTCTCAGGACCGAATCCGACATCTTCTTCCACGACCTGCCCTATTATCTGGTTATCAGGATTCTGAAAAATCATACCGGCTTCCTGCCTTATATCCCAAAGGTGCGAGTCGTCTGTTGTGTTCATTCCATCGACCCATACTTCGCCCTCTGTCGGATATAAAAGGGCATTTATATGTTTTGCCAACGTTGACTTGCCTGAACCGTTGTGCCCCAGTACAGCGATAAATTCTCCCGCATTCACCTCTATGTCAACGCCATCTATAGCGCGGACAACGCTCTCCACATTGCCCTCGTCATCCTTACTTATATAATCATGTATGAGTTTTCTGGTATTTATCATTGTCATCTGGTCTGCCTGTTCATTTATCAGTGTGTCCGTTAAACTTTACACCAAAACATTCCTGTTGTGAAGACTCGCACGTCTAAAGTATGTCATAAAAAGAGCCCCTGAACATCAGGCATAATTTGTGCCAATGTAACAGGGGTTCCTCTCAATTCATTTGCTTTTGTGAAGATCCATGCCCTCGGATTATACCATCTCGAGCACTACCATCATTGCTGCATCGCCTTTTCTCTGGCCGATCTTGATGATTCTTGTATATCCGCCCTTGCGGTTTACATACTTGGGTGCATACTCATCAAACATCTTAGCTGTGAGATCGATCTTCTTTGTGTTCTTCTTGAGGTTCTTGCCATCTGCCGGAACTTCAACAACAGGATAAAGGAATTTGATCATCTGACGTCTTGCATGAAGGCGGCTGGGCTGATCTTTTTTGATCTCCTTGTCGACTGTATCATATACAGTTACCTTCTTGCCGTCCTTTTCTTCCTTGACGCGCTTGCCGTCCTTATCTTTCTGTGCCTGCTTGACCTGTACTGTAACTGTATCAAAATTATCCTTTTCCTTTACAGCCATTGTGATCATTGGCTCAACGATCTTCTGGACTTCCTTGGCACGTGCCTCAGTTGTGATGATCTTACCCTTGAAAACGAGCTGTGTCACCTGATTGCGAAGCAGGGCCTTTCTGAGTTTTGTCTTCTTTCCGAGCTTTCTGTACATTGCCATTTTGTTTTCTCCTTATCATTGACTTCGTTCATGCGAAGCCTTCCGGGACTTTCCACAGCACACTTTGGTTTTACCTGTGAAAAGACTTGGCTGTGATCCCGCCCGAACGCTTTGGAATTACCGGGTCGGGGCAACTGCGTATTGTTCAAAACATTTGATTATTTCAGTTCGTTTCTTCGACATTGTTGAGCTGAAGACCAAGTTCCTTCAGTTTTGCAAGGACTTCTTCGAGAGACTTGCGTCCGAGGTTACGGACCTTCATCATCTCATCAGGTGTCTTGTTGCATAATTCCTCAACAGTATTGATTCCGGCTCTCTTGAGGCAATTGTATGAACGCACTGAGAGTTCAAGCTCATCAATGCTCATCTCCATGACCTTTGTCGCTGAATCGTCCTGAGGCTTTGTCATAACAACGGCCTCCTGGGCATTCTCTGACAGATCAATAAAGATCGAAAGGTGCTCGCTCATTACCTTTGCTGCAAGGCTGACAGCCTCATCAGGGGTAAGTGTGCCGTTTGTATTTACGTCCAGAGTCAGCTTGTCAAAATCAGTCTGCTGACCTACACGTGTATTCTCCACGGTAACATTTACTCTCTCAACAGGTGTATAAATTGAATCTACGGGGATAACACCTATCTTTGTCTCATCCGTCTTATTCTTCTCTGCACTCACATAGCCTCTTCCCTTTGTGATGGTGAGTTCTATGAAAAGTTTAGCCTTTTTGCCGCTGAGTGTTGCGATGACCTGGTCAGGATTCATTATCTGAATATCCTGATCACACTGAATATCAGATGCACGTACAATACCTTCACCCTCATATTCAATAAATGCAGTCTTTGCTTCATTTGTTTCGCTTGAATTGCGAATAGCAAGACTCTTAATATTCATCACTATCTCAGTGACGTCTTCCTTTACACCCGGGATTGTTGAAAACTCGTGCTGAACGCCGTCAATCTTTATCTGGCTGACCGCAGCTCCGGGAAGGGACGAAAGCATGATCCTGCGAAGAGAATTACCAAGCGTGATGCCATAGCCCCTCTCAAGAGGTTCTACAACAAATCTGCCATATTTCTTATCATCGGAGATATCTTCAACAGTTATGTTCGGTCTTTCAAAATCAAACACGTTATGTCCTCCTATTCGTCAATTGTACACAAATAACTCACCTGAAGCTTGCGGAGCAAGCTTCTAAGCGACGGTCGCTTTTACGACGCTAATCGAAACCCAGAAGCTTGCGGAGCAAGCTTCTATTCATCGGTCGTGTCGCATATGCGACCGATGAATTATTACTTGGAGTACAACTCGACGATCTGCATTTCGTCAACAGGAACATCGATCTGATCACGTTTGGGAAGTGCACTTATTGTGCCCTTCATGTTTTCCTTATCGACATCGACCCATTCCGGGGTCAGGCGTGCAGCTGTTGCTTCTGCGATATCCTTGAAGCCCTGCATTGTCTTGCTCTTAGCTCTGACTTCAATAACATCACCGGCCTTGATCAGATATGAAGGAATGCTGATGCTTTGTCCGTTTACAAGAATATGCTTATGTCCTACTACTTGTCTTGCTTCTCTTCTTGTACGGGCAAAACCCATACGATACACTACGCTGTCAAGACGGCTCTCAAGCATGGTCATCAGGTTTTCGCCTGTCATGCCCTTCATCCTGTCGGCTTTGTCATAGTAGTTACGGAAAGGCTTTTCAAGAACACCATATATGAACTTTGCCTTCTGCTTCTCACGAAGCTGCTGGCCATATTCGCTGATCTTTCTGGTGTTTCTCTTTAATGTTCTCTTTGACTTCTTGTCATAGCCAAGAAATCCAGGCTCCAGATCGAGTGATCTGCATCTCTTTAATACGGGTACTCTGTTAACTGCCACTTGTGGGCTCCTTTCTGTCAGGGTTCTGCCCTGATATGTGGTTTACAACCTCACGGCCTTCATCCCACTGGTTTCTGTTACATATAAGCTCCGATCACCGTATACTGCCTCAGGCAGCCGGTAATACGGAAATTATCATTATACACGTCTCTTCTTCGGAGGACGGCATCCGTTGTGCGGTACAGGTGTTACATCCGTAATGGAAATAACTTCAAGTCCTGTAGCATTGAGAGAACGGACTGCTGCTTCACGGCCTGAACCGGGTCCCTTTACAAAAACTTCTACTGCCTTGAGTCCGTGGATCTGAGCTGCTTTTGTAGCGGTCTCAGCTGCCATCTGAGCTGCATAAGGAGTGGACTTTCTTGATCCCTTGAATCCAAGTCCGCCTGCGCTTGCCCAGCTGAGCGTATTACCCTGAGTATCTGTGAGAGTAACGATTGTATTATTGAACGAGCTCTGGATATGTGCCTGACCACGTTCTACATTCTTTTTTACACGTTTCTTTGATGCTGCCTTCTTAGCTGCACCAGCACTAGCCTGCTGTTTTGCCATTTATGATCCTGCTTTCTCTCCCTTATCCGGGAATTATTATCAACTCGCCGCTACATAAATACGCGGTTCATAGTCAAATGTAAATCTGTCCTGTTTCTTGTCACTTCTTCTTGTTCGCGATAGTCTTCTTAGGACCCTTGCAAGTTCTTGCATTGGTCTTAGTCTTCTGTCCACGGCAGGGAAGTCCCTTCCTGTGTCTTGCTCCTCTGTAGCATCCAATCTCTGTGAGACGCTTGATGTCCAGTGCTGTCTGACGGCGAAGGTCGCCCTCGACAGTATAGTCTGAAGCAATGATTTCGCTGAGCTTTCTCACTTCATCATCTGTGAGGTCTCTGCAACGAGTGTCAGGATTGACACCTGTCTTTTTGATTATTTCGTCTGCTGAGGTACGGCCGATTCCAAAAATATATGTGAGACCGATCTCGACGCGCTTATCTCTGGGTAAATCTACACCTGCGATACGAGCCATCCTAAAATTCCTCCTGAATTGAATGTGATCCGGATCATCTGTTTGTCCAGACCATCGGCATGAACGATAATTTCGTTCTGCCTTTACTGTTTGATTGAGGCAGACTGTAATCATTTCCTACAGTCTAAGCAATTCCTGATACGGATACTGCTTTACGCCCAACCGGATTATCCCGGTCTTTCCTATGCTATATACATCGGCATGGTATCAAAGAGTAATGCATGACATGTTTTGTAAACAGTGTCGCAATATTCTATGATAAAGAGTCCTGAAAGGCTCAACCCTGTCTCTGTTTATGCTTAGGATTCTCGCAGATCACGCGTACAACGCCCTTGCGCTTTACGATCTTGCACTTTTCGCACATAGGTTTTACTGATGCTCTGACCTTCATCCTCTTTATCCTCCTTATCTCAATTATTAGTAACATGGCTGTTTCCACGAATTTTTACACAAAAAAATATCCGGTTCGCAGAGAGCCGGATATCATAATAACACGGACAAAAATCAAAAGCAATATTAAAATCACTTGTCACGCCATATAATTCTTCCCTTTGTGAGGTCGTATGTCGACATCTCAAGGGTTACCCTGTCACCCGGAAGGATCCTTATGAAGTTCTGACGAAGTTTTCCGCTAATATGTGCCATGACGATTGCTTTATTCTCCAGCTGTACTCTGAAGAGAGTATTAGGAAGTTTTTCAACAACTACACCTTCAAGTTCTATTACATCTGCTTTTGACAAATCTCAGCCCTCCAAAATCTTAACTATATCCGCAAAAACAACATTAATGTCGCAAGTGCCATCTACAGAATGAAGAACATTTGCCTTCTTATAATAATCTATAAGCGGCTGTGTCTGTTCGTGATACACTTCAAGTCTTCTGCTCACTGTCTCAGGCTTATCATCGTCGCGAAGAACAAGTTTGCCGCCGCACCGATCACAAACACCTTCCTGCCTGGGTTTTGCGTATTCAACATGATATGTTGATCCGCAGCTCTGGCATGCTCTTCTGCCGCCCATTCTCCGAACTATATTCTCATCCGGAACATCAACATCTATTGCAAAATCTATCTTATCACCGGTTTTTCCGAGTTCTCCTGTCAGTGCATATGCCTGAGGAATTGTGCGCGGGAATCCATCGAGAATATAACCATCACGGCAATCCTCATCGCTCACTCTGTCAAGAAGCATGCGGACAGTAAGCTCATCAGGTACGAGCTTTCCCTCATCCATATATGATTTTGCTTCCTTGCCAAGTGCTGTACCATTCTTTATATTAAAGCGAAAAATATCTCCTGTGGATATGTGGGGGATATTATATTTATCTGCGATCATCTGAGCCTGAGTGCCTTTTCCTGCACCCGGAGCTCCCAGCATAACTATCTTCATTCCGGCCTCCATATTAAAGTCGTCTGCTGAGGTCAAAAGCCTCGTTTATTACCTAAATAACGGCCGTCCCTTGCGGAACAGCCGTCATGCGTTTGAAACATTATGCGAGCAGACTTCTGTTCTTGCTCTTCATAAATCCCATAGTCTGCGTCATTGACTGTACCTGACGGATCGTTTCCAACACAACACTGACTACGATAATAAGACTCGTGCCGCCAAATGAAACACTGGCATTGAAAACGCCTTTGAATAAAAACGGCAAAACACCTATTATCGTGAGGCCTGTCGCGCCAATGAAAATTATGTACTTCAATTTGTTTTCGAGATAAGTCTGTGTAGGTCTTCCAGGACGAATTCCCTGAACTGTTGCACCCTGCTTCTTAAGGTTATCCGCAATCTCCATCGGGTTGAATGAGATGGATGTATAGAAATATGCGAAGAATATCAGCAGCACCACATATACAAGAAGACCGATCGAATACTTGAGCTGAGCCGGTTTGCACCAGTAGCTTGAACTGAGATACTTTATGAACTCTGACCACCAGCCTGTACCGCTATATCCTACAAGTGTAGAGATTATTACAGGGAACTCCATTATTGAAGATGCAAATATGATCGGCATTACACCTGCCGTATTGACCTTCAGAGGAAGATCCTGCCGGCTGCTCTTGCCATTCTTGAATTTTGCTGAATACATGATCGGAATATGTATCTCAGCGTCATTCAGAAGTATTACAAGAACGATCATGCCAACTATGATGCCTACGATGATGATAACGGCAACAGTAGCTGTAGCTACGCTCTTACCCGTAACAAACTGTTCAAACAATGTTGAAATGTCTGAAGGTATTCTTGAAATAATGTTTATCGTCAATATTATGGAAATTCCGTTTCCTATGCCATTCTCCGTAATTCGCTCACCGAGCCACATCAGGAATGCAGAACCTGCCGTAAGTATTACGATACATGATATAACGCTTAACGCATTGTAATTCTCAAGAAGTCCGTTGCGTCCGAAACCAATTGCCATGGCTGCAGACTCTACGAGGGAAAGACCGATGTTCATGTAACGTGTGATCGAAATGAGAAGTTTTCTTCCCTCTTCGCCTTCACGCTGCATTTCCTCCAACTTCGGAATAGCAATCGTTAACAGCTGAATGATAATGGATGCTGTGATGTACGGAGTGATGTTCAACGCCAGTATAGACATATTCAGGAACGATCCACCTGTAAAAGCATCGAAAAGGCTGAACGCATCTGATGTAGTCTGCTGTGAGAACCAGTTAGTAAAATAATTTCTGTCAACTCCGGGCACCGGAAGCTGTGAACCGAAACGGATCACAACCATCATCAACAGCGTAAAGAAGATCCTGTTTCGGATCTCCTTATACTGGAATGCTTTCTTTACGGTGTCAAACATAATCGAAACCCCTTTGATCAGATGACTTCAGCAGTACCACCTGCTTTTTCGATCTTCTCTTTTGCGGATGCACTGAAACCAGCAGCCTTGACTGTAAGCTTCTTTCCAAGATCTCCGTTGCCGAGGATCTTTACTCCGTCACCGATCTTGCTTATAGCACCTGCTTTTAGAAGTGCCGCTGCATCAACGACGTCACCATCATTGAATTTCTTGTCCAGAGTGCTTACGTTAATTGCAATAATTTCTTTACTATTGTAATCCGTAAATCCTCTCTTGGGAAGTCTTCTGTACAAAGGCATCTGACCGCCTTCAAAACCAGGTCTCGGTCTTCCTGAACGAGCTTTCTGTCCTTTTGTACCAAAGCCTGCTGTTTTGCCGTTTCCTGAGCCGTGTCCACGACCCCTTCTGAAATTATCACTGTGGGTAGCCCCATCAGCAGGTTTCAAATTAGATAAATCCATTGTAGTCCTCCTTACGCAGAATGCTCCAGATCCATACCGGATCTGAGTTCCGCTCGCTTTTCACTTGACTATAGTGTAATTACTCGTTTACTTCTTCGACTTTTACGAATGGAGCGATCAGACGGATCTGTCCTCTCGTAGAATCATTATCCTGAAGTACCACTGAACTGTTAAGCTTATGGAAGCCCATCGACTTGATGATCTCCTTGTTCTTCGGAACAGCGCCAATTGTGGATTTCACGAGTGTAATCTTTAACTTTTTCGTGTTCTCGGACATGGTAGTTCTCCTTTCAAAGTTATGACGGACTGCTGAAATCAATATTTGAAATCAGCAACGTCCTTGCCGCGTCTTGCAGCGACTTCTTCCGGAACCTTAAGCTGGCTGAGACCGCTGAGTGTTGCAAGAACAACGTTCTGCTTGTTGTTAGAACCCAGTGATTTGGTACGGATGTTCTTAATGCCTGCAAGTTCGCAGACCATACGCGCCGGGCCACCAGCTATGATGCCGGTACCATCGGGAGACTTCTTCAGCAGGACCTGTGCTGAACCATATTCTCCTAAATAATCATGGGAAATACTTGCGTTCTCATCAAGAGCAACGCTGACTATGTTCTTGGCAGCGTCCTCCTTGCCTTTACGGATAGCTTCCGGTATTTCTGTAGCTTTTCCGAGGCCTACTCCTACATGACCGTTATTGTCACCGACAACTACAAGAGCGGTGAAACGCATGTTACGTCCGCCTTTTACTGTCTTGCTTACACGTTTGATGGTAACGACCTTCTCGGTCAGTTCCAGCTGATTTGCATCAATCATAGCACGCTTCATGTGAAATCAATTCTCCCTTCTCAGAATGTCAGGCCAGCTGCTCTAGCTGCGTCAGCAAGGGCTGCGACCTTACCCTGATAGATGTAACCGCCTCTGTCAAATACAACTTCCTTGATTCCTGCATCGAGAGCCCTTTTTGCTACAAGGTCACCGATGTACTTTGCAGCTTCAACATCATCTGTGTTCTTGAGAGCTGCAGCCACATCCTTCTCGACTGTTCCCGCGGAAACAAGTGTTTTGCCGGCTTCATCATCAATGATCTGAGCATAAATGTGCTCATTGCTTCTGTATACGCAAAGACGCGGTCTTTCTGCAGTCCCGCTGAAACGGTTGCGAAGCTTATAGTGCTTCTTCTCGCGGATATCCTTTCTAGACTCCTTGTTTATCATGGTTGACTCCTTTTATAGTCTTAATGTCGATTACTTCTTGCCGGTCTTACCTACTTTGCGGCGGATGGTCTCATCGATGTACTTGATTCCCTTTCCTTTATAAGGTTCAGGAGCTCTCTTACCTCTGATCTCAGCTGCCAGCTGACCGACACGCTCTTTATCGATACCCTTTACAATGATGTTCTGACCTTCTACAACTGTTTCCAGTCCATCGGGATCTTCCATTTCTACAGGGTGTGAATATCCTAATGTCAGCACTAACTTCTTACCTTGTTTTGCCGCTCTGTAACCGACACCGTTCACCTCGAGTTTCTTTTCAAAACCTTCGGTAACACCGATGACCATGTTGTGGAGCAGGCTCCTGGTAAGTCCATGGAGAGATTTTTCTCTCTTTAAGTCATTCGGTCTTGTAATTTCGATCTCACCGTTTTCCTGTTTGATCGTCATTTCCGCGGGAAGCGTTCTTATGAGTGTTCCCTTGGGACCTTTTACAGTCACAGTGTTATTTTCTGCTACATCCACAGTTACACCTGCGGGAATAGCGATTGGCATTCTGCCTATACGTGACATGCCCGTACCTCCTAATCAGAATTAATTACCAGATGAATGCGAGTACTTCGCCGCCTACCTGAAGCTCACGTGCTTTTTTGTCAGTGATTACTCCCTGGTTGGTGGAAAGTATTGCTGTTCCGAGTCCATCAAGGACTTTGGGAAGATTGTCTTTGCTTGCATAGACTCTCAGGCCGGGTTTGGAGATTCTCTTAAGTCCGCTGAGAAGCCTGTCATTCTTGTCTGAACCATACTTAAGGCTGATTCTTATATCATTGAAAATGCCATTCTTTACGGTATCAACAGACTTTATGTATCCTTCATCAAGCAAAATCTGGGCAATTGCCTGTTTCATCTTTGAAGAAGGAATATCTACAGTATCATGTTTTGCAGTGTTTGCATTGCGGATTCTCGTAAGCATATCCGCGATCGGATCATTTGTGCTCATATGAGTTTTGCCTCCTTATCAGAATTTACCAGCTAGATTTCTTTACACCAGGGATCTGTCCTTTATATGCCAGCTCACGGAAGCAAATTCTGCAGATGCCATATTTCTTCAAGACAGAATGCGGACGGCCGCAGATTTTGCAGCGCGTATATGCCCTTGTTGAAAACTTGGGCTTCATCTGCTGTTTGATCTTCATGGATGTTTTAGCCATGTTTGTTTATTCCTCCATAATATTGGTGAACACCTTTGCCTTACTTGGCAAAAGGCATACCGAACAGTCTTAACAGTTCTCTTGCTTCCTCATCGGTATTTGCTGTTGTCGTTATGATAACATCCATACCTCTGATCTTATCTACCTTATCATATTCAATCTCAGGGAAGATTATCTGCTCTTTAATACCAAGAGCGTAATTTCCTCTGCCATCAAAAGAATTAGGATTGACTCCACGGAAGTCACGGACACGGGGAAGTGCAAGATTTACGAGCCTGTCAAGGAACTCATACATTCTGTCACCGCGAAGTGTTACTTTACATCCGATCGGCATTCCCTCTCTTATCTTGAAGTTTGCGATTGACTTCTTCGCCTTTGTGTAAACGGGCTTCTGTCCTGTAATAGCGGTCATATCTCCGGCTGCAGATTCAAGAACTTTTTCGTTCTCCTTAGCCTCTCCGACCGCCATGTTAACGACGATCTTTTCAAGCTTCGGAACCTGCATTACATTGTCATAGCCGAACTTTTTCGTCATCTGTTCACGAATTTCGTCATTGTACTGACTTTTAAGTCTACTCAACGTTATAGACCTCCTTTCCGTATGGTTTAGTCGATTGCCTTGCCAGTCTTTTTGGCAAAACGTACTTTCTTATCGTTTTCGATCCTGAATCCGACTCTTGTGGCCTTGCCATCAACAGAAAGCATTACATTCGAAACATCGAGTGCTGCTTCCTCCTGAATAAGTCCGCCATCCGGATGTCCGGCTGAAGGTTTTGTATGCTTTGTGACCATATTGACGCCTTCAACAACGACCTTATGCTTCTTGGGATTAAAAGAAGTAACCTTGCCTTCTTTTCCTTTGTTCTTTCCTGCGATGACCTTTACATTGTCACCCTTTTTGATCTTACTTGTAGCCATATCTTTCTCCTCCTTACAGTACTTCCGGAGCCAGGGACAGGATCTTCATGAACTGTTTCTCACGAAGCTCTCTGGCTACAGGCCCAAAGATACGTGTTCCTGTCGGTGTCATGTCGTCTTTAATGATGACTGCCGCATTTTCGTCAAAACGAATGTAGGAACCGTCTTTTCTATGAGTCTTCTGAACTGTACGGACCACTACTGCCTTGACTACATCGCCCTTTTTGACAACGCCGCCGGGCATTGCTTCTTTGACCGCACAAACAACCGTATCGCCAATGCGGGCATATCTTCTTCTGGAACCACCGCTTACACGGATTACCAGGAGTTCTCTGGCACCGGTATTGTCGGCAACTCTTAATCTACTTTCCTGCTGAACCATAGTTGGTTTCCTTTCTTGATGATGTTTGCTACTGTTTAAAGCCCCGAGATTCGAAGAATCTCGTATGTCTTCCGAAGGATGACATTATTATTTAGCTTTTTCTACAACAGAAACAAGTCTCCATCTCTTAGTCTTAGAAAGCGGTCTGGTCTCCATGACCTTGACTGTATCTCCCTCACCAGCTTCATTATTCTCATCATGAGCCGTGAGTTTGTATGTCTTCTTTACTATTTTTCCGATAACGGGATGCTTAACGTTGTCTTCGATAGCGACGACAATTGTCTTATCCATCTTGTTGCTGACAACTTTACCGATACGGACTTTTCTTAAGTTTCTTTCTTCCATGATTTTTCCTTTCATGAATAGCATCTCTGATCGTCAGATCAGTCAGCAGCCTTCCTGGTAAGTATTGTCTGGATACGAGCTATATTCTTTCTTACTACAGTTATCCTTGCAGGATTGTCAAGCTGATTTGTAGCGTTCTGGAATCTCAGGTTGAAAAGTTCCTTCTTTGCAGAAGTAAGTTCTTCGTTTAATTCCTGAACCGTCTTATTCTCGAGTTCTTTTACGTATGTTGTACTTTTCATTCTTCTGCACCGCCTTCCGCCTGTGCCTTAGCAACTATCTTGCACCTGCATGGAAGCTTATTGGCTGCAAGACGTAGCGCTTCTTTAGCGTCCTCTTCCGATACACCGGCGATCTCGAACATTACTCTGCCCGGTTTGACCACCGCTACCCAGAATTCTACAGCACCTTTTCCTGAACCCATTCGAACTTCAGCGGGTTTCTTTGTATAAGGCTTGTCCGGGAATATCTTTATCCAGACTTTTCCGCCTCTCTTTACGAAACGTGTCATCGCGACACGGGCCGCTTCAATCTGATTGGAGCGGATCCAGACGGGTTCCTCGCACACAAGACCATAATCGCCATATGTGACCGTGGTGCCGCGGGTGAGCTTTCCGGACATGTTGCCGCGGAACTGCTTACGATGCTTTACTCTCTTTGGCATTAACATTATTTATCGCTCCCTTCCTTATCAGCAAAAACCTGTGCTGCTTTGTCTGAGGGCTTTGTCGGAAGTATTTCACCTTTATAGATCCATACCTTGACGCCAACTTTTCCATAAGTAGTGTTCGCTTCCGCAAATCCGTAATCAATATCCGCACGAAGTGTCTGAAGCGGAATGGTTCCGTCAGAATATGTTTCTGTACGTGCGATATCTGCTCCGCCGAGACGGCCGCCGCAGCTCGCCTTGATTCCGAGTACGCCAGACTTCATTGTTCTGTTCATGCAGGACTTCATAGCTCTGCGGAACGAAACACGCTGCTCAAGCTGCTGTGCGATATTTTCAGCAACAAGCTGAGCATCTCTGTCGGGTCTCTTGATCTCTTTGATGTCGAGGAGGACTTTCTTACCAGTCATTTTCTCGATTTCTTTTCTTGTAGTCTCTATTTCTGTTCCGCCCTTGCCGATTATGACTCCGGGTTTAGCAGCATATACAGCTACTCTTACTCTGTCAGATGTTCTTTCGACCTCAATCTTTGAAACACCGGCAGCGAGTAATTTCTTCTTCAGAAATTTTCTGATGTTGTAATCTTCTACCAGAAGGTCAGAGAAATTGTCTTCAGCGTACCATCTTGAATCCCAATCTTTGATAACGCCGACTCTCAGACCATGAGGATTAACTTTCTGTCCCATAAAGGCTCCTTTCGATGATCAGTTATTACTTATTATCTGCAGCTTCAGCATTTTTGGCGGCCTTCTTAGTCGCAGGCTTTGCTGTCTTTGTCTTTGCAGCTGCTGCTTTCTTAGGAGCTGCAGCCTTCTTGGCAGGTGCTGCTTTCTTGGTTTCTTTCTTTGCTTTCGCTGTGCTTACAGTCTCTTCAGTTTTCTGAGCATCAGTATCTTCGCTGACCTCTTTTGTTTTGCCTGCAGCGCCCTTTTCATCAAGAATGATCGTAAGATGGCATTCTCTCTTTAAGATGCGATAAGCTCTGCCCTGCGCACGAGGCTGAATTCTCTTCATGATCGGGCCGTTGTCTGCATAACACTCAGCAACAAAAAGATTAGCCGCGTTCATTCCGTTATTATTCTCTGCATTGGCAACAGCTGATTTCAGCAGTTTGTATATAACATCTGAAGCATATCTTGGGCTGTACTCAAGTAAAGCTTCCGCCGCCTCGACATCCTTGCCTCTGATAGCATCCATTACGAAACAAGCCTTCTGTACCGGGATCCTTGCATATACAAGCTTTGCAAACGGTCTTCCGTCCTTCTGCCCGTTTCTCTCTCTTTTGATTTGAGATCTATGTCCGTTAGCCATAGATACATACTCCTTTCAGTCTGATTGAAGTCCTTTCGTGTTAATTAATTGGACTTCTCATCCTTGTTATTGCCGTTGTGTCCACGGAATGTTCTTGTCTGAACGAACTCACCGAGCTTATGTCCGACCATGTCTTCGGTAACGTACACCGGAACATGTTTTCTTCCGTCGTGCACTGCAATTGTATGACCTACGAAAGACGGAAATATTGTGGAACGGCGTGACCAGGTCTTAATGACCTGTTTGTTATCAGATGCATTCATAGCATCGATTTTCTTCAACAGACTTTCATCTGCAAAGGGTCCTTTTTTAATTGATCTTGCCATGGTTTCCTCTCCTTATTATTTTGCGGACTTAGCGTTTCTTCTTCTGACAATCAGCTTATCGGAAGCTTTCTTCCTGCGTGTCTTATAACCCAAAGCAGGTTTGCCCCAAGGAGTGCATGGACCTGGACGACCTATAGGTGCCTTACCTTCACCACCACCATGAGGGTGATCGTTAGGGTTCATGACGGAACCACGGACTGTAGGACGTATTCCCTGATGACGGATACGACCAGCCTTGCCATAATTGATAAGGTTGTGATCGATGTTGCCTACGATACCGATAGTAGCTCTGCATGCAAGCGGAACCATTCTCATTTCACCGGACGGAAGACGGAGTGTTGCATATCCGTTCTCTTTGGCCATCAGCTGTGCGCCATTTCCTGCGCTTCTTGCGAGCTGGCCACCCTTGCCGGGATAAAGCTCTATGTTGTGTAACATTTCACCTACAGGGATCTGTGAGATCGGAAGGCAGTTGCCGATTTTAATCTCGGCATTAGCGCCGTTCATGACCTTCATGCCATCAGTGAGTCCTGAGGGAGCGAGGATGTAACTCTTCTCTCCGTCTTCATAGCAGATGAGTGCTATGTTAGCCGAACGGTTAGGATCATATTCGATTCCTATTACTGTAGCTGAAACTCCATCTTTAAGTCTTCTGAAGTCTACCTGTCTGAGCTTCTGTCTGTTGCCGCCGCCCTGATGTCTGACGGTGATCTTGCCCTGATTGTTACGTCCGGCATTCTTCTTGAGAGATGAGACCAGTGATTTCTCAGGAGTGGTCTTTGTGATCTCAGCGAAGTCGGAGCCTGTCATATTACGTCTGGAAGGCGTATATGCAGTATACTTCTTGATTCCCATTGTATTTCTCCTTTTCTTTATCACGTGCTGATTATTAACTGCTGCCGACGGAGGGATTTCCGTGTGCACGTTTAGTTGTAAGGCAGCAGCCTGATCCGCTTATTGCCGGATCATAGTCCAGCAAACAGCTCTATATCTTTGCTATCCGCAGACAGAGTGACGATTGCCTTTTTTCTCTTGGCTGTATATCCTATCGTCGTTCCTCTTCTCTTCTTCTTAGCTCTGCAGTTCATTGTGTTCACGCTGACTACCTTTGCGTTTTCGAACATTTTCTCAACTGCATTCTTTATCTGAAGCTTATCAGCATCGGGATTTACATAAAATGTGTACTTCTTCTCTCCGATGAGGGACATGCTCTTCTCTGTTACTACTGGTTTAAGGATAATGTCGTAATATTCGAGTGCTGCCATTATGCGTACACCTCCTCGATCTTAGCGACTGCGTCTTTTGTGATGACCAGTGTCTTAGCGTTAACTACGTCATATACGTTAAGCTCACTTGTCTGAGCAGTCTTTACTGCAGGGATGTTGCGTGCTGAACAAACTACGTTCTTGTCGTTATCCCCGAGAACAAACAGAGCTTTTCCGGAAATCTTGAGGTTCTCAAGAACCTTTGCAAAATCCTTTGTTTTGATATCATCGAGCTTGAGATCATCAAGTACGATCAGCTTGTTCTCATTTACGCTGTCTGTGAGTGCGGACTGAAGCGCCGCTCTCTTCTCTTTCTTATTCATCTTGAATGAATAATCACGCGGAGTAGGTGCGAATACTGTGCCGCCGCCTGTCCACTGGGGTGATCTTGTTGATCCCTGTCTTGCGTGTCCAGTGCCCTTCTGGCGCCACGGCTTCCTGCCGCCGCCTGAAACTTCTGAACGTGTCTTTGCTTTCTGTGTGCCCTGGCGTCTGTCAGCAAGAAACTGAACAACTGCCATGTGAACGAGATGCTCGTTTACAGTGACACCGAAGACCGCATCGTTCAAGTCGATCTTTCCGACTTCTTTGCCTTCCATATTATAAACAGATACGTTTGCCATCTGAATGGTCCTCCTTTCATCCTGTTCGAGCTATCAGACTTCTACCTTAGTGGTTTCTTTGATCGTTACAAGTCCCTTCTTGGGTCCGGGAATTGCTCCCCTTACAAGAATAAGGTTCTTGTCTGCATCAACGCGCACGATCTCAAGATTGCACACTGTCACCTGCTCGGTACCTACATGTCCGGGCATGCACTTGCCTTTGAATACACGGCTGGGTGTTGAGGATGAGTTGTTTGAACCCTGATGGCGATGGAATTTGGAACCGTGACCCATAGGTCCGCGGTGCTGACCTTTCTGTATTGCAGAAAGGAATCCTTTTCCTTTGCTGATTGCGGTAGCGTCGATCTTGTCGCCTTCTGCAAAGATGTCAGCTTTGATTTCCTGTCCGGGTTTGTACTCGGCTGAATTCTCAAAGCGGAACTCGCGAAGGTACTTCTTGGAGTCCGTGCCGGCCTTTTTGAAAGTGCCCTGCTGAGCCTTTACGACTCCATGCTCGTGGATGACTTCCTTTTTACCGTTCTTATCGACTACTGTGATTCTGTCCTTCTTATCGGCAAAACCGACCTGGACTGATTCGTAGCCGTCGTTCTCGTTTGTTTTGACCTGTGTTACAACGCAGGGGCCTGCCTCAAGTACAGTTACGGGAATAAGTTCGCCGTCTTCCTTGAAGATCTGCGTCATACCGATCTTTGTTGCAAGTATAGCTTTCTTCATTCTTCTGCCTCTTTCTGTCCCGATTATTGTACGGGACGAATTTCTACAGCGGACATCGGCTCGCAGCTCTCAGAGCTTTGCTCCCGGTTTTATCATGCAGTCTGCTGTCTGACTGCTCTCATTTCACCGTGCTTCTCGCTTTTCCTCTCCGCAGGGGAGGGATGTCATACTAGTAGAGGTTTTGTTACTGCTCAGGCTTTAGTCTTCATCTTAATGTCGATGTAGACGCCGGCCGGCATTTCCAGTCTCTGCAGAGCTTCGACTGTCTTCGGTGTAGGATTGATAACATCGATGAGTCTCTTGTGTGTTCTCTGCTCGAACTGCTCACGGCTGTCCTTGTACTTATGAACAGCACGAAGGATCGTTACTACTTCCTTCTTTGTAGGGAGCGGAACAGGTCCGCTGACCTCAGAGCCGTTCTTCCTGACAGTCTCGATGATCTTCCTGGAAGACGCGTCTACCAGTTCATGGTCATACGCCTTCAGTGTGATTCTCATTACCTGATTTGCCATAAAAAAAGTCCCTCCTTTTCGCACTTTTTAAGCAAGCACGACAAGCAGTGACTGTACACTCTCCCGTGCGTGTCATAAGACATCACACGTCGTTTCTGCAATTGCAGACCTTTTGGTACAGTGACTTGCCGTCAGATTATTGAGGCGGAACCGGATGTTTCCGGTTCACTCCAGACATTCGCTCCACGGAATAACCTGTCATCCTGCGGGTGACAGCAACCTCTCGCTTCACAGCTATCATGTCACAGCGAAAATTAGTATACACAAGCAAACTCGCGCTTGCAAGTGGTTTTTTGTTTCGGTTTGAATTAAATTGTACTTTTTTTAGTACAATTACATCGTGAAGGGACGTCAAGATCATATTACATGATATTTTCCGCTTTGCATGGTACTTCCAGGCTGAATTTCATCTATTCTGACTTGTTTGGAGAGATTTGGATGAGGCCGCAGTTCTGTGGCGGAGGGTTGAATTACCCGGGGAACAAGCTAATCTCCGAAAAGTGCAGGTAATCCAGGCCAGGATAGCGGCCCTGAAGGGCCGAAATACCCGGGGAAACAAGCTAATCTCCTAAAAGTGCAGGTAATCCAGGCCCAAATAGCAGCCTTGAAGGGCCGAATCACCCGGGGAACAAGCTAATCTCCGAAAAGTGCAGGTAATCCAGGCCAGGATAGCGGCCCTGAAGGGCCGAAATACCCGGGGAAACAAGCTAATCTCTGAAAAGTGCAGGTAATATACCCCGCAGGCATGTGGCAGCCTGTCATTTCATTACATTTTGCTTACAGCTTCGAAGTCCTCAGTTATCTTCTTCCCGGGCGCCGGAGTGACAAGTGATACTACAACATTGACTGCCAGAGCGATAAGGAAAGCAGGCAGAAGTTCATATATGTTCAGTACGCCACCGAGCGGGCGGACGAGGAACTTCCATATAAAGATCATTACACCACCGGAAAGCATGCCGGCGATCGCGCCGTACATATTAGAACGCTTCCAGAAAAGCGCCAGCAGGACTACAGGCCCGAATGATGCGCCAAAACCTGCCCATGCGAATGATACTATCTGGAATACTGAACTATTGCTGTCCCATGCAAGGAAAACACCTACTATTGCAATGGCAATGAGGCTGATTCTTGAAATAACGAGGACTTTCTTCTGATCTATCTTCGCATGGAAGAACTCAATCAGTATGTCATTTGAGACCGATGATGATGCTGCCAGTAGCTGTGAATCAGATGTCGACATCGTTGAAGCAAGTATTCCGGAAAGAACGACACCTGCAATAAGTGCCGGGAAAATTCCATATGTGGAAAGCAGGTTTGCTATTCTGACTATGACTGTCTCTGACTGTGATCCTTCGAGAACTCCGATTGCTCCTGCCCTGCTCATTCCAAGACCGACAATTCCGATTATGACTGCGACTGCCATCGAGATGACAACCCAAATCGACGCGACCCTTCTCGAGAGTTTTAACTTACTGTCATCTTTTATAGCCATGAATCTCAGGAGAATGTGCGGCATTCCGAAATAGCCGAGTCCCCATGCCAATGTTGATACTATAGTCAGCAGTGAATATGGCTTTGATGCACCCGTTGCCACATCATATGAAGCTGTAAGGCTGAGATATCCTGCAAGTGATTTGGCATTATCTACTACAGCGCCAACTCCTCCTGCCTGAACAGTTCCAAATATCAGAACAATTATCAGAGCAGCAGACATTATGATCGACTGAATGAAATCTGTCGTGCTCGCAGCGAGGAAGCCGCCCATAGCAGTATAGAAAATGATTACTGCTGCGCTCAGCAGCATGGCCGCATGATAATCCAGTCCGAAAAGTGAATTAAAGAGCTTGCCGCAAGCTGCAAACCCTGATGCTGTATACGGAACAAAGAATATGACGATCCAGATAGCCGCAATAAGTGTGAGTATCTTTCTGCCGTCTCCATACCTGTTCGAGAAGAATTCCGGCAGAGTGATTGAATTGTTGCGCTCTGTGTAGCGGCGGAGTTTCTTTGCGACGATAAGCCAGTTTAGATACGTCCCGACAGCAAGTCCTATTGCTGTCCAACCTGCATCCGCCACGCCCGAAAGATACGCTACCCCGGGAAGCCCCATCAGAAGCCAGCTTGACATATCCGATGCTTCTGCGCTCATAGCCGTTACCAGCGGTCCGAGCTTTCTCCCACCAAGATAGAAGTCACCGACTGTCTCGTTCTTCTCGGATAATTTAATTCCAATTCCGACCATGACCAGCAAATAGCCCACCATGGCAACCAGCATTGCAATCTGTTCTCCACTCATAATCTGATCTCCCTCATTTGATTTATTCCATAATGTCGAATTATAAAGGCAAGTCTTTGATGCGTCAATACGTTGCTATGCTAAAGTGGAATTGCTGACTTGCGCTACGCCCTGCTCTTGGTCTAAACTTGTCATCAGAACAATTTCAGTATGGAGGCCCTAGCATGTTTGTTGCAGACAGATGGAAAGACTATGAAGTGATTGATACCTCGAATGGTGAAAAACTTGAAAGATGGGGGAAATATATACTGGTCCGCCCGGATCCACAGGTCATCTGGCAGACGCCAAAGAGCAGCCGCTGGGACAAAATAAACGCCCATTACCACAGAAGCAGCAAGGGCGGCGGCGAATGGGAATTCTTCGATCTTCCAAAAGAATGGACCATTAAATATGATGAACTTGTTTTCCATCTGAAGCCCTTTTCATTTAAGCACACAGGGCTCTTCCCCGAGCAGGCGGCAAACTGGGACTGGTTTTCAGAAATAATAAGAAAGGCTGTTGCAGGCGGGCGAAGCGTAAATGTCCTCAATCTTTTTGCATATACCGGCGGAGCTACAGTCGCGGCGGCCAAAGCAGGAGCACACGTCACACACGTTGATGCTTCAAAGGGAATGGTTCAATGGGCCAAGGAAAATGCGGCATCATCCGGCATCGATGAGAAGAAAACACGCTGGATAGTCGATGATTGCGGAAAATTTGTTGAGCGTGAAATCAGACGTGGCAATCACTATGACGCTGTGATCATGGATCCGCCTTCATATGGAAGAGGCCCGGGCGGCGAAATCTGGAAAATGGAAGATTCAATCTATCCTTTCCTTGAAAAGACCGTCAGGCTGCTCAGTGATGAGCCACTCTTCTTCCTGATCAATTCCTACACGACCGGTCTTCAACCGGCTGTGCTGAACTATATGCTGCACTCTGCGCTTGATCACAAAGTGACCGGCACCATCGAAGCAGATGAAGTCGGGCTTCCCGTCTCATCGAACGGCCTTGTTCTTCCGTGCGGAGCAGCTGGCAGATTTACAGCGAAATAGAATCGAGAATTTTCCCGGCAACCTCCGGCGCCCAGGTGTCATATCCCGGCACCGCGTTTCCCAGAACGCTTCCATGCGTAAATGTCATAGGCATCCGTGTCGGAAAGTAAAGCGCCATTCTGCATATATAGACCGCAATCGCGCTCAGACACAACGCAATAAGCAATGGCGTAAAAAACCTGATCTTCTCCGCTTTGACGTAGTGCCAGTAAAGGCACCAGAGGATGAACAGCACAACCGGGATGGCCATCGGGTTCATAGTGATCGACTCGTAGAACCTGCCTTCTGCCAGCAAAACAAATGCTCTTGTAAGTCCGCATCCCGGGCAGGGGAATCCGCAGAAAATCACGGACGGGCATGACGCGTTGAAGAAAAACAGACATAATACGCGCCATAAAACAATTACTATGATCAGTATAAGTATTGTTTTCAGATCTTTTCTGATTCTTCCTGCTATGCCTTTCAATTATCACCTTTCACTGCAAAATACGACCGCGCTGTAAGTTGTCAGATCGATATTATAATAAAGCGCCTGTTCAAAAAAGAACAGGCGCTTTCTCAACAATTCAAATATCCCGTATTGATAACAAATCCACCATTAAGCTGCCATGCACTCACGGAGTTCTTCCATGAGCTCTTCAACCTTGTCAAGCTTCTCCCACGGAAGATCTACATCTGTGCGTCCAAAGTGACCATAAGCTGCTGTCTGCTTGTAGATCGGTCTCCTCAGGTCGAGCATCTTGATGATTCCTGCCGGGCGAAGATCAAAGTGTTTGCGGATGATCTCAGCGATCTTCTCATCAGCGACCTTGCCTGTGCCGAATGTTTCGACATTTACAGATGTCGGCTGTGCGACACCGATAGCATATGAAAGCTGGATCTCAAGACGATCAGCAAAACCTGCTGCAACAAGATTCTTTGCTACATAACGTGCTGCATATGCTGCTGAGCGATCGACCTTTGTGCAATCCTTGCCGGAGAATGCTCCGCCACCGTGACGGCCAACTCCACCATAGGTGTCGACGATGATCTTACGACCTGTAAGACCTGCGTCACCCTGAGGACCTCCGATTACAAAACGTCCTGTAGGATTGATAAACACCTTTGTGTTCTTATCGACCATTGTTGAATCAACAACAGGATCAATTACATACTTGCGGATATCTTTATGTATCTGTTCCTGTGATACCTTTTCGTCATGCTGAGTTGAAATAACTATAGCCTCAAGACGTATCGGCTTATTATTCTCATCATATTCAACTGATACCTGTGACTTGCCATCAGCACGAAGATAAGGGAGCGTTCCGTTCTTGCGGACTTCGCTGAGCTTTCTTGTCAGCTTGTGAGCAAGGTTGATCGAATATGGCATATATTCCGGAGTCTCGTTCGTTGCATAGCCGAACATCATTCCCTGATCTCCTGCTCCGATAGCTTCGATCTGAGCATCTGTCATCTCGTTCTCTTTGGCTTCGAGCGCCTTGTCAACGCCCATAGCGATGTCGGGTGACTGCTGATCAAGTGCTACAAATACAGCACATGTATTCGCGTCAAAACCCTTGGATGAATCATCGTAACCGATCTCTTTTACTGTGTCGCGGACAATCTTCTGATAATCGACTACAGCCTTTGTTGTGATCTCGCCTGTAACAAGTACAAAGCCCGTGCATGTAGCTGTTTCGCACGCTACACGGCTCATCGGATCCTGAGCTATGCAGGCATCAAGAATAGCATCTGAAACCGCATCACAGATCTTATCCGGATGTCCTTCTGTGACAGACTCTGAAGTGAAAATATATTTCTCCATTGAAAACCTCCTGTTGGTGTGTGTAAAAACTGTTGCGCATATGGCAGAAAAAGGGGAAGAAAAAATCCGTCTGGATATCACCGGACGGATTCGAGTATGCAACGCAAATCCTCTTATTGTTCGACCGGCCTTTCGGCTCTCGCTCAGGTTGGCACCTTCCCATTTGAGGGGTTGCCGCGGCTTCATAGACCCTTTGTGTCTCCACCGCCTCTGAATAAGAGTATCACCATATGTAATTTACTGAACTGAATGATACGACTGCACGTCTCCTTGTGTCAAGGTTGCGCCGCACCACACTTTGTAGTGTTTGTCCAACTGAGCAACACTTTCAATCTTCTGTCCCAATGAAAGCGTATGCCCGGAAAAAAAGATCTATTTCTTTTCTGATGCAAGGTAATGATAAAACGAAGTCACTGTCATCTGGTTGTATGCGTATACCCACAGATCCGCGATACCACACGAAATTATGCCGAGAAGATAAAGCGGAATAAAGCTTAACTCAATGTACAGAAGTTTTCCCTTGTTCCCTTTCATCATGTTTGCCGAAGTGCGAAGAGCTTCCGTGGACATCATATCCGGAAAGTCTATAAGCAATACTACGCCCATTGCAAATGTCAGTCCCACGTAGCATGACAAAACAATTCCTGCCGCATAGAGTACAATAATCAGCACTGTGTTTGAGCCTGCCACAAATGAAACTATCTGAGCTGGGAGCATGCACGCGAGTTCTATCGCTGCAAGAACAGCCTCCATTTTTACCACACGGTCTGAGTTCTCTTTTCTGAACCCTCTGAACAGATCCCTGAAAACAGGCTTTTGATCATAAGCAAGGCTCATCAGAATGAAGTACAGGCCAAAGGTGAATATTCCCATGAATGTGGTCACAATAAAAACAGCGATCTCACCGCCTATAAAGTTCCATAGAGACGTTCCCAAAGATATCCCTGCGATTATCTGATAACCGATCAGCAGACAGATAGCATTGAAGATCTCTGCCCCGATGACAGTACCAAAATTGCCTATCAGTGAAAGCCTTGCCTCAGCTTTTCTGGATGAAGATATTTCAGATAATCGTTGCGTCATCGTTATTTGTTTCTCCTTCATAACTGTCTACGGACTGCCCGCCGTCTGAATCGTCATTGTCTGTTGCGCTTTCGACTGTCCCGACCACTCCGTTACCATCGAGATCAATACCGGTTTCCTGCTCAGCAGCTCCAATCAGATCGTCAAGAGAATAGCCATACATCTGCTCTGCAACACTGTTTACCTGCTGCCGCAATTCAGGGTTGGTGAACATTGAATAATATGTAGTCCCCACTATTGCAGTATTTGCAACAAGTGCTATTACCGAAAGGATTACCGCATTCCTGCTCATTTTGGAAATCTTCCTGTCATCGCTCTTTGATATCACTGCCAGAACTATCGAAACAGGTGCAAGAATATACGGAATTATCACCGTCATAAAAAAGGTAAAGATCAATGATCCCATTCCAAGAAGAAAAGACAGCCTTGAAAGATGCTGCGCCTGTGTTTTTTTGACAAACGCCGGATCATAATCATCAGAGCTGTTATTGCTGTACCCGTTATTGCTGTACCCATTATTGTTATATCCATTGTTATAATCGCTCATACTCAACCTCATGCTGCGACTGTTTTACAGGAGCAGCTAATGGTTCGAGGTTGTGCTAACAACCTCGTAGTTTGAAAGCATGCTTTATCAGCTTTCAAACTTAACCTCATGCTGCGACTGTTTTACA
>Ga0172378_10000425_pt1 | contig 36572 bp, 57 predicted proteins | sample GrowelOW332metaG_FD_119755 | JGI IMG/M metagenome (GOLD analysis project Ga0172378, IMG submission 119755) | Groundwater microbial communities from an aquifer near a municipal landfill in Southern Ontario, Canada - Pumphouse #3_1 metaG | ecosystem: Environmental > Aquatic > Deep subsurface >...
AAATTGATGTTGTTCGAGTTGATATTGGCGTTATGGATAGAGCTGATGCCATTATGTTGAAAGAAATGGCAAGAAAAATAAAAATAACATTTGAGAGCGATAATGAAAAAATTCCGATTTCTGTTTTATATAGAGTTTCTGTAAAAGAAAATGAAAACAATTATGATGACAGAGGAGTTTGCGAAATGTATACTACTCCCATTTTAGTTCCAGCCAAGAAAACTTCCCCATCTAACTCGAGTGGAGATAGTCTGTATGATGGGGTTTGGGTTTTGAAAAAACCATCGGAAGACAGAGTACGTGGACTTATTATCCAGAATGGAAAAGTTTTTTCAGTTGATTTTGAAAACTTTGATGACGAGATGTCTTTGAGATACCCTCAACGAAAAAAAACGGAACTTATAATACCTGAACGGTGGACTGAAAGAGGTGCCGTTCTTGATCTTGAGAAAATATCCGATAATGAGATTCTGTTTCGCCAATTTGATGGACGAACCAGAGAGCAGTACAAAATAAAAAGCTTGGATTCGTATTTAAAAGAAAATGTTCGAAAGTAAAACTATTTTTAGCAACGTTCTTCGCAAAGATAGTTAATTCCGAGACAAGCTAACTTAGCCACATTCCCGGTATAAAATTTTTCTGAATAGTCCGACTAACTTAGTTTCACTATCCAAAATTAAATATTAAACTATTTAACCGAATAATGTATCGTTGTTACTAAAAAATTGTTATAAAAGTTTATTTACTATTTTGTTTTTTCTTATTTATGAAAATGAAAGTTTATCCTATGGGTAAAAAATTAGGCCTTTATTTCCCAAAGGAGTTTCTAAGCAAAAAAATTCTTTTAAAAGGAGATAATATTTTAATAAAAATTTCTAAAAACAATAAACCCCGGGAATTCTTAGCAAAATTCAATTATATCATAACTTTAAGAAAGGAAATTTGCAAATCCCTAGACTTAAAACCCTCAGAAATCGTCGAAATAAATCTTTCCAAAATTTTCCCATTAGATGCGCCCCCTTATATGTTTTCTGAAGTGAAAATTGATTTTTTATATTTAATAAAAAAGATAGACTTGACTAAAAAATTTATTCTCTATCCACTAGAAAGAAATAAGGAAGCATTTCTCAAAATCTGGTGCTGCCACTGCCGAGGCTCTTGTCGGGAAATTGAACTAAAACGATTTATTGATTCCGATAGTTTCGGAAGACTTTTAGGATTACTTCAAGCTGAAGGGACGAAGGGATTTCGTTTTAAACTTGAGTTTGTAAATAAAGATATTCAAGAGCATGTGGACTATTTGAGTTATTTAAAAGAAATAGGAATTTCAAAAGACCGAATTAGTGCAGGATTAATAACCCATTCAGATCTGCTGGATTCCATTAATTTCTCAGAATTTGAATCCAGAACCGATATAAAAATTAAACAAATTTCTAAGTCTTCTAAGGGGAAAAGGGGTTATGGATTTAGATTAGTTTTAAGAAGTTCGATAATTGCAGAAATAATTTTAGGTTCGATGGACTATTTGAGAGATTTATTGGCAAATTCAAAATGGGATGAAGATTTGAAACTTTTAGCTTCAGGATTTTTTGCTAAATTACTTAATGGAGATGGCTCAATCGAACTTTTAACCAAAAATAGAAAGACACCCGGGGCAAGGATTAAAGTGGTGGATCAAAATTTAAGCTACTTAGAAGATTATAAAAAAATAATGAAGAAGTTTGGATTTAACCCTCATGTAGATAAAAAATATATTCATACAAGATCTTATGCAAATTTAGAAAATTTATTGCTACTCTACAAAATCCACGCATTTTATAAGACAAATAAGTGGGAAAAATTAATTAAAATAATAAAAGTAAAACTACGCTTAGCCAAAAACTCCTCATTAAACTTTACAAGTCTAAATGAGCAATATTCAGACGAATTATCTGATTTCTCGGAGCAAGACTAACTAAAGTCAAGGCCCGCGAAATAAAATTAAATAATCTTATCCGAATAAGCTCGCAAGACCTTCAGCTGCTTCAGCTTTTGGCTCTTCTTTCTTTTCTTCCTTAGGTACTTCTGCTACAGCAGAACTAGAGGCAGCTGCAGATGCGATAGCCGCATTAGCTAACTGCTCGTCAATATTCACACCGTTTAATGAAGCTACAAGGACTTTAACCTTGGATTCATCAACAGATGCGCCAGTAGCGGAGATAACTTTCTTCAAGTTAGCTTCGTCAACTGCTTGACCTAGTTTGTGCAACAAAAGTGCCGCATATATGTATTCCATTTATTGTGTTTCTCCAGTTTTAATTGGAGTTTGAAGTAATTGCTCGATTGCTTTTTCATGAGCTGCTGCTTTTCCTAATACGAATGGCATTGTTTGTGCGTTCAACCATGGGACATTAACTGCGAATGCGAATGCTCTTGCATATTTAGCTAATAAATCTTTCATGAATTCTTCTTTGTTAATCTTGATATCTGCGTAAACTTTTCCATTTGAATATGCTGCAATTGGTTCAATTCCATTTTTGAAAGGAATAATGTTAAGCTTGGATAAAATTGCTGCTTGTTCTGGAGTTATCGATAATCCTTTTTTACAGACTATTGCTCTTTTTTGAATTGCTAGTTTACCATTTTCAACTTTAATCTTTAATCCAACTGCGCCTAATGCTGAAATGTCTGGACCTGGAAGCAAATCTGTTCCGCCTTCTTCTGCCCAAATATCTTCTTCTGGAACTTGTCCCGCTTTTGCTTTTGCTGGTGTTTTACTGTCTGAAAGAATACCTGAAACCAAGAAAGCATCTTGCTCTGAGAATAATAAAGCACAATCAGCGTCTACATATTTTACAAGTTCTTTAAGCGCTTGTTCTTTGGATTCTTCTAATGCTAAGTCAATTAAACTTTTTTTTGCTACTCTTATTTTTGAGTTAGCTCTTATATTTTTTTTAATTTCTTGAAATTGGGAAGAGGGAAGTCCTTTGATGGAAACAACCATAACCGTTTTGCTATTCATTAATTTCTCTAAATCTTTTACTGTTGACTTCTTAGATTCAGAAATATGTGCTTTGTGTATTTGTGCCATTTTATTTGTCTATAGCAATTGGCTTAGACATTGTGAATTTAATTGAAATATTTTTTATGTTATCTTTATTATTCGGTAATATCTTTGCAATGGATTCTATTATGGATTGAACATTTTCTGCTAATTGTGCATCTGACATATCTTCTTTCCCAGCAGAAAGTTTGATACTTTTTTCTTTAACTCTTAATTTTGTAGATTTAGACATCTTATGAATAACATCTTTGATGTTTTCTTCTGTTTCTTGCATTACTAAACCACCTTGTGGAGATGGCATTTTGCCCAATGGTCCTAAAAATCTACCAAACTTTGTAGCAACGGCTGCCATTAATGATGCAGATGCGATAAATGAATCGTATTTTTTAGCTAATCTTTTCATAGACTTATTGTCTTTGTATAGTTCAAATTCTTCTTTTGTTATTGTATTAATTAAATCTGATTTTTTAGATAAAAATGCACAAAGTCTTTTCTTTGGTGGATTTGGAATTGAAACCATTGCGTTGATGGATTCTTTTCTTGGATCAATTTTTTGTAGATTAATAACTAGGTCTAATGACTGGATAAATTTTCTTTTTTCTTCAGTTCTCAATTGTTTTATTGCTTCTTCTATTTTCATTTTTATCAAAGACTTTTCCCTACCAAATCTTGTCTTTCGACGAAGACTCTCCTCGAGACTCGTTGGTCTTAGGTCTTAGTATTTATTTGTTAATTTTAGGGTTTTTAAATGTTATTAAACATAAACTTTGTTTCTAGGTTTGGTCCCATATTCTGCAAAATAGAATGCGGCACCGGAAGATAAATTTTACTTTTACTTGAGTAACCCAAGTCATTTAATGAAAAACCCCTTTCGTCTCTTTTTGAACCGCAACAAACGTCGAGCCCATATTCTATTCCACCCAAACCAAAGCCAGTAGAAATTATTACGGTTCCATCTGGCTGCCATGTGCGTTCCTCAATTCCTAATGAAATCCATGGGTTTTGAATTTCATAATGTTTGCCACCTGATGAACCATGTAAATATTTTTCCGGATTTTTTTGCACAATATCTACTCTGTCTAAGAAGTTTAGAATAGTTATCTTGTCGCTTTGTGTTTGCGGGGTTAGACTATCTACTGTCCAATCTTCTGGTCTAAAATGAAGGAATCCCCTAATAAACGGAACCGTCTCACAATCCCCGAATATATCCTTAATAACCGAAAAATATTGCGACAAATCTTTAAATTTCGGCTCGTTACGCCTTAACTCTCTTAATTTTGCGTCTTCCATGTTCGATTTAATCTCTGTGCCTTTTTAGCCTTTTGTTTCCTAAAACATCTACTTCCGATCCTCTATTTTATCACATAAATACTTAAAAACCAACTGAACATTTTTATGATATGACACAACTCGTAGCATTATTATCTAAAGGAGAAGGAACATGGGGACAAGTTTCCGGATTAATTAAACGTGGCGAATGGGAAAAGATAATTGTTATTGGAGATTCTTACGCAAGAAACTTTTTAGTTGATGGAGCTCAATTTGATTTTGTCGAAGTTGAATTGGATAGACCACTAGTTTCTTTAAAGGATGAATTGGTTAAAAAATTAAAACCAAAATTAGATTCTGATTTCTCATCTGAAGTTGCCTTGTCTATTGCATCTGGAACCGGTAAAGAGCACATGGCTCTTGTTTCTGCACTTTTAGCTATTCCAGTTGGAGTTAGATTTACTGCGCTAACTAAAGATGGAATTGTGTTTTTATAAAAATGAAAAGGGCTATTGCTAGATTTGAGTTACAAAACCCAAGCGATCTAGATAGAGAGTTCTGTAATATGGAAACAAATACGCTTTACCAAGGATTATTGGGCAAAACCATAACTGTATTCAATGACAATAGCGTTTCTGTATCTGGCTGGAGATGGTGGATTGACAAAGTGCCCGCGGAACTCAATTCTGTGTATGGAGACACCGTATTCTACAGAGGCGCTCGCCCGTATTTTTTAAAGAAGGAGCATGGGGGATTAAGATTATCATGACTCAAGTTTCTGCATCTCATATTCTAGTTAAAACAGAAAACGAAGCGTTGAATTTACTTAAACAAATTGTATCTAAAGAGATATCGTTTGAAGATGCTGCTAAAAAATTTTCATTATGCCCATCTAAAAAACAAGGTGGAAGTCTTGGAAGTTTCGAAAGAGGAATGATGGTTCCAGAGTTCGATGAAGCATGTTTTAATGAAAAAAATCATGTCGGAGATGTTATCGGTCCGATTAAAACTCAATTTGGATTTCATTTAATAAAGATAAATGTATTGTTTTAATGGGCCGTCCAAAATATATCTTTTTTGTTAGACATGGGACTTATGATGAATCTACTGGAAATTTAGATCGTCATGGTGTCTTGGCTACTGAACTAATGGTCGAAAGAATAAAAAAAGATTTTTTAGGAAATTTATCTTCTAGGATCTTGTACTCTCCGGCAACTCGTACTACACAAACAGCAGAAATCTATGCAAGAATATTGGGGGTGAATAGTGACAATTGTTTGTCAGATAAAATCTTAAAAGAGATTGGCAACTCTCCAGATGAATTAGAAAAAGTAGTTTGTGTATTAAATCAAGATATAAATAGAGGACTGGCTGATGCATATTTTTTTATAACACACGAAAACACTGCGGTTGAAGTAACTCACCACATGAGAGAATTAAACTTTAATAAAGAAACTGGAATTGATATGATGGGTTTTTCTTGGGCATACTTAATTGATTTAGAAAAAAACGGGGATTTACACATACTTCAATCTAAATTTATTAAGGAATAAGTTGAGAATGCTTTAGACTTTTCTAATTTTCATGTCTTTTTTGTTTTTTCCTATAACTACTACACAACTTCGTTCATCTGAAGCTAATATTTTCCAATCCGTACTGTCTTTTTTTAAAACTTCGAGGAGTTTTTTTGAATAATCTTTAATCTCATAAAACCATGGCATTTTGTCGTGACCCATTCTTTTTCTTGCATATCCAATAGATGTGAATCCCTTTACGTGAATAAAATCTGGCTGAGAAGTTACAATCATCTTCGCATATTGAGGAATTAATTCGTCTGTCATGTTTGTAACATTATTAAGAGCTGGCATTCCTCTCGTTCCGGTTCTAACCAATGTCATTCTAATGCATCTTCTGCATTTTCCCTTAAGGGATTTTATAATTTTCAATGTCTTGTTGAATCTTCCCCATGCATCTTTCTTGCAAGAAGAGTGCCATCTGTCAAACAATTCTTTGTTTGGAGCATTTGTCGATAGGGTTAATTGAGTTGGGAGCGCATTTCTTCTTTTTAATTTCAAAATCATTTCTGGATTTTGACCGTTTGTGACCAAAAATGAAATTGCCTTTCTTTTTCTAATTTCTTTCATCATTTCGTCTAATCTTGGATAAAGAGTTGGTTCTCCAGATAATGAAAAACTATACAACGTTGGTTCTTCCGCTTCTTTCCACTTTTTCTTAGATACTTTATCTAATCCGCCGAATCCGGTTAGTAATTTTTTTCTCGCTTCAATAATTTTGTCTAGAATTTCTATTGGATCATCAATTTTATCCATCTTATCTCCCAAACTAAGCTCAATTGGACGCCAACAATGCAAACATTTGTTTTCGCACCACATTAAAGATGGAGAAAATTGGCAACATCTATGAGATTTGATGCCATAAAACTTCTCTTTCCAACAAACACCCTCTCCACGCAGAGAGTTTTTGGTCCAATTGCATATTTGAACCCAGAAGAATTCCCAACGACAGAATAGTGCTTTTCCTCAAGCACTCTTTTGATGTCGTTAAAATTATTAGCCATAAATTAAAAATAAAAATAAAATATATAAAACTTACTAAAAAAAGAAAATTATTTCTTCTTTTTCTTAGCTGTTTTTTTTACTGCTTTCTTTTTTGCTGCCATTGTGATATACCCCTTTATGATAAAGTAAATATTGTTTTGTTTATATACCTTTCGAAATTTTTAAATTTTAAATAATTTTTAAATTTTTTGAAAATATTTTGTCGACGGAGATTTAGAATAAAGAAAATGCCCATGCAATCATCATGATTAAAAACATAAGAAAAATTATTTTGGTAGCATACTTGAAAGATTTTTCTGCTACATTTTTATTTGTAATACTTAAAATCGCCAGATAAAAAAATCTTCCACCGTCGAGAATTCCCAATGGAAGCATATTAAACAATCCAACAAACAAGTTAATCATCATAATCCACCAAATTAAATTATAAAAAAAGTATGCAACTTGAGAATTATATTTAGATTCATAGTAAATAGAATCATCTTTATAATTTAAGAATATGTTCATTATTTTTCCGAAAATTCCCGTCGATGTTTTTTGGTTGCTTGATATTCCCAAAAATCCCCTACTTGCGTTTTGTGGATTTACTGATAAATTTATTTCATAAATATTCTCAAATCCATTTTGTTTTGTTTTAATATAAATAACATCTCCTGGCTGTTTGCTGCCTAAGTATTGATACAAGCTTTCTTGAGACATGATTTTATTACCGTCGATCTCTGTAATTGCACCAACTAAATTATTTCTAATGGCCGGTGCATCGTAATATAAAACAACAATTTCTGCCTGCGTTTTATTTAATGCTGAAACAAATACTGATAAATTAGCTGGATAGATATAATTTATCTCCCCTGCATTAATTAGTGTTAAATTGTCATTAAGTTGGCTATAATTCATTATGTCTGATACTTGTACCGAATTAGATGCGTAGTTGTTAAATATAGTTCCCGAGGGGGAATATGATAAATTAAAAAATATGACTATTAAAATAAAAAAGAATAGTGCTGTAATTATATTTGCAAAAACTCCTGCGCCCAAAATAACCATTTGCTGAAAATTGCTTTTACTTTGAAAACTTTTTTCATCCTGTTCTACGAAAGCGCCTAGTATTGGTCCTAAAAATGCGAATCCTGTTGATTTTATTTTTACATTAAATAATCTCATAAATATTCCGTGAGAAAATTCATGGACTACTGCAACTATAGCTAACGCTAACAAAAAGTATGTAAAATAAAATGGCGGCATAAAACTTTCTACGCCGAATATCTGAGTAAAGTAAGGAATAAGCGGCATAATTGGCGGTGCTTTTATCATTTGAGTAATTTGCGGAAACCTTACATAGATATAGACTGTTTGGCAAAGTAAATAAATCATATATCCCATTAATGAAAATCCTACAACTAATATCGGATACTTTAGTATATTCAAAAATTTAGAATGTTTTTTACTAAACTTATCTATTAAATTTACTCCTAATTGAGTCTTATACAAATACATCCAGCCTTCTCTAGTTAATCCACTCTTCTTTGTTTTAAGAAAAATTATTACTCCTATCGTAAACAAAACTAAAAAAATAATATCATAAAATAATATACTATCCATAAAATATCTTGTTTAATTTGTTTTATAAAACTATTTAATATTTTTTACGGACTCTAATTTACCAGTTAGTAGATTTTTTATTCCATAATTTTGACAACCACAACCAAAAGAATCACCTTTTGATAAACATAGACATTGATATCTACTAGAAATTTCTAAATCTTCACTATTTATTTTTAATATCATTTTTAAGAAAAATCTAAAAAAATTCTCTCATCTCCATATCTTACTATCTCGTCCGTTGTGCGAAATGGATTTAGATCTAATTTTTCTCCGAACATTTTAATTGTATATGTAGTGCATGGTTCAATGCGTCCTATAACTGGATCAAAAGCATGTTGGTTACATACACAAACAAAATGAGCATCCCATCGAACCCTACCGCCAAACCTTATTGGAATAAGCTTTTTGTCTTCCTGATATGATGCAACAATTTTCTCTATAGTAGGAAAACACCCCTCTCTTAGAAGTTTTTTTCCGGCCACATAAGCAATTGCGGCACATAAATCTACATATTTTTTACCTCGGTATCTATAATCGTTTTCTAACTCAGTATGCATTCTTTCAATAAATTTGGTTGCATTTTCGTTTGGATTTTCTATCATAAAACTATCACACAACTTTTTTAGAATTATTTCTTTCTTGGTGTTCTAAAATCTTTTCCTTTGCACTTTCTGCAAGATACATTTCCAGAAAGAACCTTTAACGGTTCCATTCTCATTTTTTGTCTGCATCTTTTGCAAATAAATATATTTTTGAAAAGTCTATTTTGTGCTGCTGGAATTTTTGTTGCCATTAATCTGCCTGTACCGTTTTCATTTTAGTTCTTGGTTTATAAAAAATTCTAGATCCGCAGTGTGGGCAAACAAATCTTTTTTCTAACTCTAAAGACTTAATTTCTTTTTCACATTGGAAACATTTGTATATGGCCATATTAATTATTTATCTAAAGATTATTTAAATCTAATCTTGTAGATGATATGTTCCTCCAGCAAACTTTTTATTACATTTTGAACATAACCAAATACCCTTAGATTGTCTTTTTGCTCTTCCGCTACAGAATGGGCAAACTTGCTTTACTCTTTGTTTTTTCTCTACAGCTACAAGTCTCTCTCTAGGTTTTCCGTAACCTACTCCAAATCTTCCTGCTGATCCGATTTTTTTTGTTTTTATTCCCATTATAAAGATACCTTATATTATTTTTTACAAAATATCATTTTTAAAGCTTTGTAAATGGGACTGCCCGGATTTGAACCGGGATCACAAGGTCCCAAACCTCGTAGGCTAACCAGGTTACCCCACAATCCCAATTATTTTATCCAACCAATTTCGTTTATAAAGTTATTGTTATCTTTTGTGATAACCCGAAATCTTATCATATTCACCGCAATTCCGTCTGCTCTCGTTTTGGGAGCGTGTATTCCGACAGGCGTTGTGACCACATTATTCTTTACCAAGATGTGTCTTAGTTGATTACAAAATTTTACACCATTCTTAACCAGTCTTTCAGATTTATTTATATTGAAAGTGATTCTCGGAGTTTTTCTATTCTCCTTCATAGAACCCTCACAGTAATAAGCAAATTTAACAAATTCTCGTGCAAATTCCCTATTGTTTAAAATCCATTTTGGAATTAAAAATTCTTGATCTGTTTTGGCACCCACTGGAACTCCAACACTAATAAGATAATCACAAATCTTTTTGCTAAAGAATCTATATTTATGCGTATTCTTTTTTACTCCTCCGTCATTAATATATAGTTTCCCTTGAAGACTAAATTTTTTATTCACAATTTCCGCCATTTTTTCAAGCATTTTTAAATCGTTAGAAGAAAAATAAAAACATTTATGCGTTTTATAGATGTGTCCATCGAAAAATAAAAAAGAACAAATCCTTACCAAATCCAAATCTTTTTTCATGGGTTACCTAATTACCCCATATTTATAAATTTATTCAAATCGTCCCGGTTTCATTTTTATAAATAAAAACTTCAGAAATAAACCGATAAGCGTGGCGGGAGTTTGTGCAAAGCAATTAAGAAATGGTGTGCCTGCAAATTCTAAAGATTTATTATCAGGGTTGTAGTAACTTCTGCAATACTGGGTTTAGTTGGCGGGGCATTTTTTCTCAACTAGTATAGCAGGAAACGTAATCTGACTTTCGGGCGGAACGTCTTCGATTATTGGCGTTATTCTTGTGATCATTGGATTTGTGGCTGGATATTTCTGGGCGAAAAATAAAAAGAAACGATAGTGTTAGTTAATTTTTAGAAAAAATTTAATAAAAAATAAAACTTCTGCTAATTTTATTTCTTTGCTGGTGCTTTTGCCGGAGCCGCAGTTGCTGCAGCCGGAGCTGTTGCACCTGGTTTCGCAGTTGCTTCAGCTGCTTTAGCTGCTTCTTCAGCTGCTTTAGCTTCATCTTCTTTCTTCTTAGCTTCCTGTTGTTTGCCTTGAAGATCTGCGAAAAATGAACTTAATTCTTTTGCTTTCTCTGGAGAAACTTCTGTTTTTTGTGCCTTGATTTCTTTATCATATACTCCATCTTTTACTTCTTGAATAACAACCTTCGGGTCTTTTGAATCAATTAAAATTCCCATAGCCATACAACTTCCTAAAACGGACTTTAATGCGCCAAGAAAATTATTTGCTAACATACTGCCCATTTTTTGTTTTGTTACCGATATTACTTGTTCAAATGCCATGTTGCCAACCTGAGTCTTTCTTCTATCTCCGGATCCAAGAGTTAAGTTCAATTCTTTTTTAATAAGTGCAGAAACAGACGGAGACAATACCTTAACTGTAAATGTTTTTGTTTTAGCATTTACATCTAAATTAACTGGAACTTGCATTCCCTTGAATTCAGATGTTGCAGTATTAATTTCAGAAATAACTTTGCCCATATTGATTCCCATTGGACCAATTTGTTGTGCAATAGCTGGACCTGGCTTCATTGCGCCACCATCAACAAGCAATTTTATTGTTACCATGTTTTAATCTCAGAATAGTTGTTTTTAAAACTAACTATTGTTATTTTCTTCGTCCTCCCTTCTTATCACTTTTAAATTATCAAGCTTAACTGTAACTGGGATTGGAACAATCGCTCCCAATAGGGATACAATTGCCTCGCCCTTTGTCTTATCAACTCTAACAACTTTAGCTTTTTCATTCTTGAAAGATTCAGAAATAATTTCAACAATATCATTTTTCTCAATTTTAACGTCAGATGCTCTTGGTTCAACCATGGATCTTATTTCGTCATATGAAATTTGTTTTGGAATAATTCCTTTTATGTATGGTAAATTAAAAACAGCATCCTCTGCGTTCTCTTTGTCTGGAGACTCAATAATAATATATCCTCTTAATCCATGGGGTCGTACAACAGAATAAATATTGATTCCTTTTTTGTTAACCTTGTCTGCAATTAATTCAATAGATTTAGCTTCTTTATTTGTTGTAACTTTTACGATAAAAATAATTGCATCGGTATCAAACTTTTTTTCCTCTACTTTTTCTTCTTCAACTTCCTCAACAACTTTATGTTTTACAACAATATTTGGTAATGCCTCTACGGTCTCTGCTTTATTTTCTTCTCTTTCAAGATAATCGAATTCATCATTGCCTAATGCCATTTGTTCAAACTACCCTTAAAAAAATAAGAAGTAGATATAGATGTTTATTTTGTAGGCTTTTTAAAGTTAACGCTTAGAAAAAAAGACTAAGTAAAAATCTTGTAGTTATGGATAAAACAAATCCAAATGCACCAACTATTAATAATCCAATTATAGAAACCTTAGAAATCATTTTGAACTCTTCCATTGATGGCTTTCTCAACATTCTCCAAACTCTTTTGTATTGTTGAAATCCAGATTTTAACTTTACTATTCTTTGATTCATAGAAATAATATCCTTAATTGGTTTTTAAATTATACGTTTTATTCTTCACTTTCCTTTTGAGCATTATCATTAATAAATTCAATGCCCAATTCTTCTTCCATTGATTCTTTTCTTTGTTGTTCAAGCGGTTTTCTTTCTCCAGAAATTTGACCCGATTTAACACCGGTTACAATAAGCATTACCCTGATTGAGCCCTCTAAGTCTTTTGAAATTTGCGCTCCGGAAATTATTTTTGCATCGGGAGATAATTTTTCTCCGATAATACCGACAACGGTTTTATATTCTTCAAGAGTTAAATCGTTTCCACCAAGCACGTTTATCAAAGCACCAGAAGCATTTGCGATATTTACGTCGAGTAGTGGATTATTCAATGCTCTTTCTACGGCTTCTTCTGCACGATTAGAAGAATCAGATTCGCCCATTCCTATTAAAGAAACGCCGCCGCCGGACATTACAGTTTTGATATCTGCGAAATCTAAATTTACCAAACCAGATCTTGTAACTAATTCTGTAATTCCCTTAACGGAGTTTGTTAAAATTTCATCTGCAACTTTGAATGCTGTAGGCAATGGCAAGTCTGGGGCAAGTTCTAACAACTTATCGTTAGGTATAACAATTAATGTATCAACAATAGATTCCATTCTTTCTAAACCATCTACTGAGTTTTCAATCCTCTTTCTTCCCTCAACGGTAAATGGCAATGTAACAACTCCAATGGTTAATGCCCCCATTTTCTTAGCAATTTCTGCAACAACAGGTGCCGCACCAGTACCCGTTCCACCACCAAGACCACATGTAATAAAAACCATATCGCAACCTTCAAGCGCTTTTTTTATTTCTGAAGCCTGTTCTTTTGCCGCCTCTGCACCAATTCTTGGATTTGATCCTGCGCCAAGGCCCTTAGATAGTTCTCTACCAATTAAAATTTTATGATCTGCGTTAGTATATAATAGATCTTGCGCATCTGTATTAATAGCAATAATTTGTCCACCACGAATTCCAACTTCTCTCATCCTAGAAATAGTATTGTTACCCGCACCACCAACTCCAATGACTTTTATTCTAGCAGCCTGTGCTTTAATAATATCCTCTAGCTCTTTATCTAACTCATTCCTAGAACTAAAATTTTCTTCACCAATTATTCCCATATTAAAGTGAGACTTGATGGATTTATAAGATTATATGTGAAGAAGTATAATATTATTCCTTCTTTTCTTCTGCTTTTTGTGAAGGTATTGAATTAGTGGTGGTTTTTATCGTTTCTGTCTTAACCTTCATTCCAAGGATATCTTCGAATGGTTTAGACATCATCTCAATGAATTTTACAACTGGGGCTTCTACTTTGAATACAATTTCATTATTTTTAATTTCAAAATCGAATTTTTTTCTCAGGAAAAATTCTTGTACAGAATCTATCTTTTCTTTAATATCATCTAGTTGTCTTTTAATAGTATAATTATAAACAACAGTTTTTCCAGAAAGCGGATTATTAAAATCAACTAATACTCTTCCGCCAGAAACAGAAATAACCTTTACGGCCATTCCGTCCAAAGAAAGTTGCATTCCTTTTTGTGGCATTATTTTTTGTGCTAGAAAAAGCTTAATAGGAATCATTTTAACCATAGATGGGTCTCTTTTTCCAAAAGCTTCTTCTGGAGTTAATTCAACAGAATATTCTTTGCCTACTTCTTTTCCTTCAAAATCTTTATCTAAACCAGCAATTGCCATCCCGTGTCCTACAGAAACAATGTACGGTTTTGCTTTAACATTAATCTTTGATTTTTCAATCTCAGACTTAATATTAGTATCAAATACCTCAGAACTATCTTTTATCTTTCCAGTAAACTCGATTTCTATAAAGTCGTTTCTTTTTACTACAACCATGTTTTTCAGAAATAATATGGGTTTTTAAGCTTTCTGCAAAGATTTATAAATGATTTTTTTTTGACAATACTAATGGCACTAAAAGTAGTTGATGCAACAGAATTGAAAATTGGTAGCTTTGTTTTAATTGATGGAGAAACTTATACTGTAAGAAGCATGGATATTTCTAAAACTGGAAAGCATGGTGCGCACAAATGTCGTTTTGATGCAATTTCAGCAATGACTGGAAAAAAGAAAATGATGATGTGCCCAGGAACAGATAGATTTGAAGTACCTATGATTGACAAAAGAAAGGGGCAAATTCTTTCAGTAGTTGGAGATAATGTAAGTTTAATGGATTTAGATAGTTTTGAAAATTTTGAATTACCAGTACCCGAAGATTTAGTAGGACAAGTTGCTGCTGGAAAAAATATAGAATATTGGGATATGGAAGGCGTTAAATTAATTAAGAGGTTAGTAGAATAATGGAAAAAGAAGATTCTTGTGAGTGTGGCGAAGAATGTCATCACGGAAATGCAGATCCCATGGCTCAATTTGATGATGAAACACGTGCTGCAATACAAGAGATACAATTTTTAGAGCAAAATTTCGAACAATTATTACAACAGAAAAATTTATTCAATATGGAAATTAATGAAACAAGTCTTGCATTGACTGAAGTTGAAAAATCCGACGGAGAGTTGTTTAAAGTAGTTGGTGGACAAGTTATGATTAAATCCTCTAAAGAGAAATTGACGACGGAACTGCAACATAAAAAAGAACTTTTAAATGCAAGAATGAAAAATATTGAAACTCAGGAAAAAGAATTTTCTGAAAAAATTGAGACGCTGAGACAAAATATACTCAATAAAATATCTCAAAATAAACAATAATCAATCACAATAATCTTTAAATACCCAAAAACATCCAATAAAAATATGACAATGAATTTTTTCAAAAAAAAGCAAAAAGATGGTGAAAAAGACCAATCCGATTTTATAGAAATCGAAACTGGTGTTAAGCCGAGCAACTCCAAAGTAATGGTTAAAACATTTGTTTTGAAGACATATGATGACATTACTCCTATATTGAACACACTAAGAGAAGGATACTCTATTGCTGTTATTGACATTAAGTCTCTTAAATCTAAAGATGTTGTTGAATTAAAGAGAGTTGTTTCTAAAATTAAGAAAACAGTAGAAGCAATCGAAGGTTCTATAGCTGGATTCGGAGACAATGTAATAATCGCTACTCCTTCTTTCGCTAAAGTCCAAAAGGGCAACATGGATGAAACTCCGGCTGCATCTTCTCCAAAAGAAGGATTTGTAGAGAAATTTTAATTTTTTAAAAGTATTATTTTAATCTTGTTTTATATGATTTTTATGCTTAAATTTTTGCTAGATTAAATACCAGCTTAAGTGCTACTATAATAGTAGCCGGAACAAACATAACAAGAAGTGCTGCTAAAATTGATGTTAAGGAAGATAAAACAGGTATGTTGGAAATATAAATTAAGGCTGATTGGCCGAAACCACTAACAATAACTAAAGATAGTGATGCGAACAAGAAACTAAGAGAGTCTTTCCCCCCAACATTAATGAACCCTATTATAATACCCAAAACAACCAGAACAGCAAATGGTACATTACTATATGTTATTCCAAATAGTTTTTGAGAAATACCTACGACCACCGCAAATATTACTCCTACTAGGAACGCATACGCCCCAAATAAATTTTCTCTTGACTTTACCATATCTTATATTATATCTCTATTATATATAAATATTTCTTTATTTTGTTTTAAAACATAAAAACGAAACATTTAAAAACAGTTGTAACTACGAAATTACAACATGATTAAACAATCAAGATTTATGCTTGCAATTTTTGCGTTAGTATTACTAATTGGATTTGCTAGTGCTAATTTAATTGTTAGTCCAATAAGCCTAAATGCTACTATTGGCTCATCTAATTCAACAAGCTTTACAATATATAATAATGATACAACTGATTCTGTTAACATTGCATCCTACTCTTTGACTGGTAATCAAATCGCAAATAACAAATTTACATTATCTATTGTTGGTACCATAACAAATAACACCACCGAATCTTTCTCAATAACTATAAATGCTGGTAGTATCTCTGCTGGCACATATTCTGAAAATTTAACTATAAATACAAACGATTCTATTGGTAACTATACTATTCCCATTAATGTAAATGTGCAAGCCCCCACTGTGATTGCACCCACTTTATGCACAAGTGGAATACATACACAAAATATTTCTATAACTGATTTTTCAATTAATAACAATGGCGAAGGCGATGATGACGATTGGTATTTACTTGATGATGTAGAAATCGAAGTAGAAGTTTCAAATAATGCAAATCATAAAATTAGTGATGATATAGTTGTAGAAATATATGTTTTTTCAGGGAATACTGATGTAACAGATGATTTTAATTTTAAAGATACAAAAATAACAATTGGAAGTATAAAAGAAGATGACGAAGAAATTGTAACATTTGTTCTTAATGAGGTCCCTGCAGATATTGAAGAAGGAAATTATAATATAAGAGTGATTGCTTACATAAAAGGAGACTTAGCAACTGATTGTGATGAAGATTCTGATAGTACTGATGTCACAAATCCATTTGATGAGGGCGTTGTTCCTTATGGCGATATATTCCACAGCTATGTTAATGCTATTGCTGGAGAGAACATTGAAATTGATTTTGATTTGGTTAATTTAGCTGGAGATAAAGAAGAAGAAGTATTAGTTGTTTTATATAATAAAGAATTGGGTATTTATAAAAAATATAATTTAAACAATTTTAAAGATGGCAAATCTGAATCCGTAAATATGATTCTAGATATTCCAGCAAATGCTACTACAAAAACATATAAAATAGATGTTGAAACATTCTTTGATTATGACGATGGAGATGTATTGGACGAAGATTCATATGATCAAAACTCCTATGATGATTTAGATGAAGACTATAATGTATTTACAATTACTGTTAAAGTTACTGGAACCGTTGATACAACAAAGCCAACAATTATGGCTAAATTGAATTCTACAGCTCAAATCGGGAAAGATTTAGTAGTGGAAATAAGCTTGTTTAATAATGCAGATCAGATAATAACTCCAACTGTTTACGCAGAAGGATATGAATCTTGGGCAGACTTCGGATCAATTTCTCCGACTAGTTTGAGTATTGCTAAACAACAAACAGGAAAAACATATTTAACACTTACACCAACAAAAGATGGACAACAAACATTTAATGTTAAGGTTCTTTATAATGGTAAAGTAGTAGAACAACCAGTAACAGTTACAATTGCTAGTGATTCTGGATGGTTCTCTGTTCTTGCAGAAAGCGCTGGAACTGTTGCAGCTTATTTGATTGTTGCGATTGCAGTATTAATCGCTTTAATATTAATAATCTTATTAATACGGGCAATCTGGAATTCTCCGGTTGGAAAAATTATTAGTTATATAATAATTGTAGTAACTGTAATTTTATTATTTATTTTAATTTATTATTTAGTATAAATAAATAGATTTTTAATATAGGTAATTCTCTATGTTTTATGAATAAGATCTTTGATTTAGTTGTTAGATATACACTAATAGTAATTCTGGGACTTGGGAATTTGTTTATTTTTTATAAGATATTTTATCCGCTTACATTTTATCTTTCTGGATTTATGTTGAGTATGTTTGGCGATATTAGGCTATTCTACGTATCTGAAATTATTCTATATAATCAAACCGCCGTAAGCCTTATTGATGCGTGTGTGGCTGGATCTGCCTATTATCTATTGTTTATACTTGCACTATCTATTCCAAATATTAAATCAATAAAAAGATTAAAAATTCTGGTATTGTCATTTTCTATTCTATTAGTTGTAAACATATTTAGAATCGTATTTATGACCCTTATAGCTAGACAATCTTACTTTGACGTAGTTCACATGGCCTTTTGGTATGCACTTTCGCTTATATTTGTTATTTGTATATGGTTTTTTATGGTTAAAATATTTAATATAAAAGAAATTCCGATTTATTCTGATTATAAATTTCTATTAAAGCAAGCTAAAAAAACCAAGTGAAACGCTCAATATAAACAAACCGGAGAATAAAACTCCAATAGTAATAGCTATTATACTTTTTGTTTTGTTGAGATTTAATATCCATGCTAACACCGATCCTGTCCATGCGCCCGTTCCAGGAAGCGGAATTGCTACAAAAATGGCCAAAGCAACGAATCCCCATGCTTGCATTTTAATCTGCATAGGAATTGCCTTCATCCTAACCCTTTCTAGATATTTATTCATATGTCTTCTGTAAAAACTCCATTTTAGGAAATAATTGTGCCCATAATCTAAGAATATAAACACGAATAAAGCAACTAATGAATTAAGAAATACGACTAAAGCAAAATACGGCAAGACACTGACGCCAATATCGTTGCAATATTTAACAATAAAAGGAAGCCCACCCCTCAACTCTACAATTGGTAAAACTGTCAACAATAGTCCGATTATTAAATCTGAAAGCATTAAATTTTTACCTCATTTATCTGAGCCATGGAACCAATAATGAACCTTTCAACGACTGGCATATAGTTGCAATCTCCTATATTAAATGAATAACAGTTTTCACTTATTTTTTCAATAGATTCTGCTTGAGAATTATTTACCATAATTACGGTTGTATTTTTTGTTGCATTCTGACATGATGCATATGGTAAATTATTTGCATTAGCATAATCTTCTTCTGAAATCGCACCCGTAACGTTATTTACAAATGGGAAAGCATTTAGGAAACTTCCAAGTGTTACTTGTCCCAATTGTATATCTGAACATGATTGCATATCTTTCGACAAGGAAACGTAAATTATTTTAGAAAGTGAAACATTGGTGTTTAGTGCTACGTTATTTTTTCTGGGATCCGTATAAAAATAAACATTATGATACGAATATGTCTTACCTAGATAGTTTATCGGAAAAACGCCGTGATAAAATGTAGTTTGCCCGGATTTAATTTTTTCAAATTGTACTCCGCCATATTCGAATGTTGTAAAAAACTTTTTATAAATAATTGGCGTGACTATAATTGTAATTATTAACAATGTTATTATAGCAACAACCCAAAAAAATTGGACATCAGACTTATCCATTTTCTGCCTTTTAGATGACTTCTTTTTCATGAGATATTCACCTCTTTTTTGTTTATAAATTTAAGCAATGTTCAACAATCTATATACAAATCTATCAGAACTTGCGGACAAGTCTCCCTCTATAAAAACACACCTTTCTTGTCTATATACCCGACTATTGCTAGACTCTTTGAATATTATAATATTATCTTCTGAGCAATTTTTTATTGGAAGTTCTTGATTTGTGCAACTTAATTCTAACACACAGGCTTCTTGCATTCTTAGTGCAGAATCTTGTAACGCATTTACAACCGTATTAGATTGCGAGTTCAAATTAACAAAATATAAAACGTTACCGAAATATTCCTCACTTGAGTAATTTCCTTCTATGGAAACGTTCTTTATATCCTCCGGAAGATTGTTAAAATAAAAAATTTTTCCGCTTATTGTTGTGGTCCAAAATCCGTTTGAATTTGTAAACTCGAGATTGCCATACTTAACTATTTCAGCACCCGAAGTACTATCTTCTCTACTCATAATTGCATAACCTAAGCTAGAAAATCCGATTAAAAAAACCATAACCGAAACGACAATCCGTTGATTCCGCTTAGTTTTTTTATCTATCTCTTCTTGAGATTTTATTTTTCTTATCATGAAATTACTCGTTTAATTTTGTATTTAAATATTTGGATTGAAAGCCCCATGCAAACATTTTAAAATTAAAAACCCTAAATCTTATTTCGAAGCCCATAAACAGCATAAAACTCATCAAAACGTCGCATGAGAAATAACCTCTTATATAGGGCGGGTCATTTTTTACCGTCGGACTATTTTCACTTTATTTTTTAAACTCCTTAAAAACCTTTTTTTATTAGTTAGATTTTGACGTATTTATTGGTTTTAGCATGACAAACGATATATATAATTTTAAAATCTATGTAGTTAATTAGGATTTAAGCAATGCTTTTTGATCAACACGCCCAGACCCAGAATCGAACTGGGAGTTCCGTAAGGAATCGGTTTTCAAGACCGACGCAGTACCATTGTGCCATCTGGGCCTAAACATTACTAGAAAAATGGGTTTTTAACATTAATTATTTAAGAAACTCCATAATGTCATATATGTGATTTATCATCTTACTATCTCTTGGCGAATATCCTTCTACGTCGAAAAATCTTTTATATTTTTTGGAAAAAATCCTGTCCATTACCTGAACGTGTAAATGTGGAAAATAATGCCCATTTTGGTTTGGTCCACCAATTCTTCCTATTTTGTCTCCTTTTCTATATTTTTGTCCTAGAGAAACAAATAATTTTTTATCTAAATGGCCATAGATAACATATTTTTTTATAGAAGGTATCCAAAGGGCCACTGCATTTCCCCATCCGCCAAACATTTTTGTATCTCTTATTATCTCCACAACTTCTCCGTCTGCGAATAAAAAAACCTCTGTTTTTAGTGGAACATTAAAATCTACTCCCTCGTGAATAAAAACATTTTTTTTAACATTGTAATGATCTCTCCAAATAAAAGATCTATCTTCTAAAAATCCACCATAGCTAAAATCTACTTCGTTATCTTTATGTAAATCATTTAACCATTCTTCACACTTTTTAGGATCTGATAAATCAGTTTCTGGAAATTTTATTGCTTCTTCGTTCAAATTTATTTTTTTCCAGCTTCCATCCAAATTTTTAAAAATTTTTTTGAACATAATAAAAAATTGTAATAAATATTCTTAAACTTATCGATTTTTTCAAAATTTTCGACGAATTTTAATTTACAAAACATTTTAAACAACAATCATTTTTTTATTCTATGGAAATTTGTGCTTTGTCCTCCGGAAGCTCTGGAAATTGTTTTTTAATCAACAATAGTGGGAAAAGTATTTTGGTCGATGCAGGGATAAGTTGTAAAAAGATAGAAGAAGGTTTTGTATCGGTTGGAAAAAATATTAATTCTCTTAATGGAATATTTATAACCCACGAACATTCAGACCATATTATCGGAGCCGATGTTCTTGCAAGAAAATATAATATACCAATTTTTACTACAAAAAATTTAGCCAAAAATCATTTTGTTTGTAAAGATGAAACTTTAATCCAAACAATACAAAAAAATGACAATGTATTGATGAACGGAATGGAAATAATCTCTTTCCCTAAAATACATAAGGCGATAGATCCCATTGGTTTTACAGTATTAAATCCAAAAACAAAAAAGAGAACTTCCATAATTACGGATGTTGGGCATGTCTGCAAGAATGTTACAGAACAGGTATCTTTCGCAGATGTGCTATTCTTTGAATCAAACCATGACGAAAAAATGTTACAAGAAGGCAGATACCCTTATTTTTTAAAAAAATGGGTTGGCGGAGACGATGGACACCTATCTAACACTCAATCTGCATTGTGTGTATTGGAAAATTCAAAAAAAAGAATGAGTGATCTTATACTCTCTCATCTAAGTAAGCATAATAACACGCCAGAAATAGCTCTAAACAGGCACAGCGAGCTTATACAACACAGAAGTGATTTAAATCCACGAATTACGGTTTCTGGAGAAATACCCACTAAAATTTTTAACTTTTAAAAAAAATTATGCTTCAAACGGAGCTTCTTTTGTCTCATCTTTGCCGTCAATTGTTATATTTCTAATAATAACGCCTTTTCTTTTGGATTGTTCCCTAACTTCTTCAGGTTTCATTTTTGTGAAATCCTTTGGGTAAACAATTTGGTCAATTTTTAATGTATGTCTAATTGAGGCCTCTTTAAAATCTGGTAAACCGAAAAATATTTCTTTTACAACTTTCTGATCAGTTGTTTTCAATGAACAGAATTCTGCCTTCTGCTCCTTCTCTCCCTTTGTGGATGGTTTTGCGCTTTTTGGAGCCTTTGCCTTAATTTTCAATTCATAGTCTGGCAATACAAACGAAAGAGCAAAAAATGCACGTGGAAATTTTTTCATAGCATCTAATATTTGCGAACTCTCAACTTCTGAATCTACCTTATATTGCTTTATACCCATGAATTGCTTAATTCCATTAGAAAAGGGGATATCCATATGTAATGTGGAAACGATAACGCCTGTAACTTTTATCTTTCCGTGAGCCTTTTCTGCGCCCATTTTGACCAATTGATTTGCAAATTCTGCTCCAGTTTTTATTATATATTTGTCTTTCTGCTTTTTTGCATCAATAAGATATTTACTATTAAACTCTCCTTTCCCAAATTTCAATAATTCTATATGAACTTCTTCATCAAAATCCCCATCAAATATTTTTTTTATAGACATAATATTTTTTGTGCACATCTATTTATAAATCCTTTGTCCTGAAATAAATAAATTTTAGAAAATAAATTTTATTCTCGACTTATGACAATATATTTATAAACAATATAATATAAACTATTATAATGGTAGAAAAAAAGTTTGTTGGACGTGTGGCTGTTGGCGTATTAATTTTGGCACTATTTGTAGCTGCAATTTTTATCCTAAAACCAATCCTTGGAGCAATCTTTTTTGGTATTTTTGCTGCTTATATTCTCCACCCATTATATATCCCTCTTAGAAGAAAAATACATAATGGCAATTTATCAACGATAATATTTTTATTTTTAGTTGTTCTGCTTTTGGCTATTCCTTTATGGTTTTTTTTGCCTAGCTTCGCTAAAGAGGTTTTTGATACTTATTTATATGTCCAAAACACGGATTTGAGCGGAGTAATTGCAAACACTCTTTCAAATTTTTTTGGAACACAACTATCAAGTAGCATAGCTATTCAAGTAAATATTTTTATTGTTAAGTTCTTTAGTTTTTCATTAAGTGCTTCTTCGTCTCTTCTTTCTAATCTTCCAAGTTTCTTATTACAATTTTCGGTATTTTTATTTACGCTCTACTTTGCAATTAAAGATTCTGAGAAAATAAAAAATTATATTACTGACCTATCCCCTTTATCTAAATCTACTGAAAATAAATTTGCCACAGAATTTAGACAAATTACAAACTCCATTGTGTTTGGACAAATTTTCGTTGGAATAATTCAAGGAGTACTTTTGGGTTTAGGTTTGTGGGTACTGGGTGTCCCGAGAATCCTTTTCTTAACAATCATTGCTATTATCGCCTCCATAATCCCTATTGTTGGTGCCTGGTTGATATGGATACCCGCATCTTTCTATTTGTTTATATCTGGTGATACCACTAACGGAACAATTTTATTCTTTTATGGACTATTGTTTATATCTACAATTGACAATGTGCTTAGGCCATATTTTATTTCAAAAAACTCCCACAACTTAAATATATTTGTTGCAATCATTGGAACCATCGGCGGACTATATACTTTTGGTGTAATTGGATTAATTATTGGCCCACTTGTACTCTCATATTTATTAATAATAATCGATTTCTACAGAAATGGAAAATTAAACGAAATATTTAAAGATTAGATGAAATTTAAATCTAAAAATCTAGATTGGCTTGCCGGCAGACCGGTTGTGATCCTGGGAGAAGAAATTTCTAAAAAAATGAATGTACATGTAAATGATAGAATTTCAATAAGACATGGGCAAAAAAAAGTTTATGCTGTTGTTGATATTTTTCCAAGTGCTGTTAAAAAAAATGAAATTGGCCTTTCTCACGAAATTTCTACAATTCTAAAAACTCACAAATCTGATTCGATAGATGCCGGAACCTCTGATGGCCTTATTGGAGGAAGATTGATAAGGAAAAAATTACATAACGAGAAATTGACCGCAGAAGAAATAATGACACTTATACAAGAAATCTCTTCCAATAATCTAACCGAAGCTGAGCTTGCATACTTTGTTTCTGCAGAAAAAATACATGGAATGTCTGATGACGAAACCATTGCACTTACTGATGCCATGGTTAAAACTGGTAAAAAATTAAACTGGGGCAATCAAATCATTGCAGATAAACATTGTATTGGTGGTATAGCTGGAAATAGAACAACGCCCATAGTTGTTGCAATTTGTGCAGCTGCTGGATTAAAACTTCCAAAATCATCATCTAGGGCTATAACCTCTGCGTCTGGGACTGCCGATGTTATTGAAACTCTTGCCAATGTAGAACTTAGCCTAGAAGAAATTAAAAAAGTTGTTGAAAAAACCAATGCATGTTTAGTATGGGGTGGCGCACTTGGACTTGCTCCATCTGATGATAAAATTATACAAGTAGAAAGGCTTCTAAACTTAGATGTTGAACCACAACTATTGTCTTCTATCCTTTCTAAAAAAATCGCTGCCGGGTCTAATCACATCCTAATAGATATTCCATATGGTGGCGGAAAAATGAAAACTATTCGTGATGCAAAAAAACTTGGTAAAAAATTTAAAAAATTAGCTAAACATTTTAATGTTAAAGTTAAACCTGCGTATACTTTGGGAATAGAACCGATCGGAAATGGGTTTGGTCCCGTCCTAGAAATGCAAGATGTTATATCTGTTTTGCAAAATAAAAAAGATTGCCCACAAGATTTGAAAGAAAAATCGCTTTTTTTATCTAAGAAATTATTATCTTTGTGTGGAGTATTATTCCCTGGACATAAGGCTAGAAAAATGCTAGAATCTGGAATGGCATATGAAAAATTTAAGGAAATTATAAATGCACAAAATAAATCTAATGACTTTGACAAAAGAGTTAAAAACTTAAAACTTGCAAAATATCAAAAAATAATTTATACTAAAAAAACCGGCGAGATAATAAAAATTGACAATAGTAAAATGAATTCTCTTTGTCGTGTGCTCGGAACACCTGAAACAATTTCCGCTGGAGTATATTTGCATTCGCACCTTGGAAAAGTAGAAAAGGGACAAAAAATACTTACACTCTATTCTGAAAGTAAGCAAAGACTACAAGAAGGACTTAAGTTTATACAAGAATTTGATCCGATAAATATAAAATAAATATCCATATAAATTCTTCGCGGAAAGGTTTAAAAAGGGAGTTTTTGTATTGTTTTTGGTTGTAAAAGATCTAAAACTTAGATGTTTAGATTTTATATTTTGGATTGAGCACACTCGTTTTAAAAAAACGAATGCACAAATTAAAACATAATAGACGTTAAGTTGAAACATAAATAAGAAAAATGGGAGCACATAAACCAAGAGCAGGCAGTTTGCAGTATTGGCCTAGAAAGAGGGCTGAAAGAATTTTACCAAATGCTAATTGGGATGCTCTTAAAAAAGATAAAGGATTAATGGGTTTCGTTGGATATAAGGTTGGAATGGGTTCTGTTTATGTAAAAGACGATACTCCTGACTCTATGACAAAAGGAAAAAAAATTATCGTTCCGGCAACAATAATTGAGTGCCCTGGTATAAAAATATTTTCTGTGAGATTTTACAATAATAAGATAGTTACTGGAGAAGTAATCGTTTCTAATGATAAAGAATTAAAAAGAGTTGTTAAGGTTCCAAAAGTTGTTGGCAAAATTGAAGATTTTAAAAAACCATATGATGATGTTAGGGTTTTGATTTATACTGATGTTACAAAAACAAATATCAAAAAAACTCCAAACATGATTGAGATTGCTCTTGCTGGTAAATTAGAAGACAAAATGAGTCTTATTAGGGATAAGGTAGGAAAATCAATTTCTATTTCTGAAGTTTTCCAAGGTGGAGTTGTGGATGTTAGGGGAGTTACAACTGGTTTGGGATTAAATGGCCCCGTTAAAAAAATGGGTATTGGATTTAAGAGCCATAAGTCAGAAAAGGGAGTTAGAAGACCTGGTAACTTAGCCCCATGGAGTCCATCAAGATTAACACTTAGTACACCTATTGCTGGTCAGCTAGGATTTTTTACAAGAGATGTTTATAATAATGTAATTTTAAAAATTGGAAAAATTAGCGAAAAGGATATAAACAAAGCTGGTGGATTTGATCATTACGGAAAGATAAATACTGAATATATTTTAGTAAAAGGTTCTGTTACTGGCCCACAAAAAAGACCACTATTAATAACAGCTCCCGTAAGACCAACTAAAAAAACATTAAAACAAAAATTAGAATTTATTGAATTAAGATAAAATGGTAAAAGCAAAATTATTTGATGCAACTGGAAAAGAGAAGGGCTCTGTAGAGTTACCTAAATTAATTTCTGGCAAGATTAGAAAAGATATTTTAGCTAAAGTATTCGAAGCACAAAAGAGAGAAACTCCATATGGTGCATCTTATTATGCAGGTAGAAATCATGCTGCTTCTGGTATTATCAGTAAGATGAGGCATAAGTGGAAAGGATGTTATGGCAAAGGTATTGCTAGATCTCCAAGAAAAATTATGTCTAGACATGGTACTAGTTTTCAATGGGTTGGCGCAGTTACTCCTTATGCAAGAGGCGGTAGCGTAGCACATCCACATAGACCAGAAGAAAATCAATTTAGAAAAATAAATAAAAAAGAATTAACCGTTGCACTAGATTCTGCATTGTCTGGAACATTTGATCTTAAATCTTTAGAACATAAATATTCTATTAAAGTTCCCGTATCTGCAATCGTTGCTGATAAAAAAATACTTGATTTAAAAACAAAAGATTTTATTGCTTTCTTAAAAACTACTTTCCAAAGTTCATTTGTAAAATTATTACAAAAAAAGAAAGTGAGAGCTGGAAGCGGAAAAAGTAGAGGAAGAAGATATAAATCAAATGCTGGATTACTTTGTGTTATTGCTTCTGATGAAAAAATGAATAGAAGTGGTATTGATGTTGTTCAGGCAAAAGAATTAGACATCGCTGATTTAGCACCGAATGGAGAACCTGGAAGATTTACAATCTATACAGAAAAAGCATTAAAAGAAATCGAAGGAGTTTGGAAATAATGGTATTATTAGAAAGAGTAAAAGCAACTGAAAAAACCGTAAGAATGATTGAATCTGATAATGTTGTTGCATTTGAAACAGATAGAAAAACAACAAAAGAAGAAATAGCAAAAGAAGTTGAAAGTTTATTCAACGTAAAAGTTGCTGGTGTTAGAACAATAACTAGAAACAATAAGAAAATAGCTTATGTTAAATTAACTAAAGATTATGTTGCTGCAGACATTGCATCCAAATTAGGTATATTATAATGGGAAAAAGAATTATTTCACAAGCAAGAGGACACGGAAGTCTTTCATATAGAGTTAGAAGAAGCGCATATTCATTAAGACCTGCTTATCCATTAAACTTAACTGGAGAATGGGAAATAGTAGATTTAGTTACAGAGGCTGGACATAGCTCTCCTATAGTAAAATTAAGAAATAAAGAAGGAAGAACCTTTTATGATTTTGCAGCAAAGGGAGTTTATGTTGGACAAAAAATCAAATTCAATGAGACAAATAATGGAGACATTGTTAAAGTAGGAACTGTTAAAAACGGTACAAAACTTTTTAATGTAGAGTTAAGACCCAATGATGGTGGAAAATTAGTAAGAACTGGCGGAACATCAACAACTGTTATTAATAACGAAGGAGCATTAACTTCCATTATGCTTCCGTCTAAACAAATCAAATTTATTAGTAAAGAATGTAGAGCAACAATTGGAGAAATTTCAGGACAAGGAAGATTAGAAAAACCTGTATTAAAAGCAGGAAGAATGTATTTCATCAAGAAACCAAGAAACAAGTTATGGCCTAGAACTTCGGCTGTAAAGATGAATATCGTTGATCATCCATTTGGTTCCGGTAGAGGAAAGAGACCAAAGAGCAAGATCATTAAGAGATTTGCATCTCCAGGTCAAAAAGTAGGACACTTACACCCAAGAAGAACGGGTAGGACAAAGAAATAATGGCAACAAATGTAAATATTAATATTGGAAAGGTAAAAGTATTTAGAGGAAAACAAATCGAAGATTTAAAAAATCTTGATGTTAGAGAGTTTGCTAAATACTTAACATCTAGAGAAAGAAGAACCATAATGAGAAGTTTCCAAGTTCTTGAAAAGTTTATTAAAAAATCACAAGAAGATGTTAAAAAAAATAAAATGCCAAGAACACAAACAAGAGAATTACCAATCGTTCCAGCTATGATCGGATGGACTGTCGGTGTTCATAATGGAAAAGAATATTTCCCAGTAAAAATTGGCGAAGAAATGCTTGGATATAGACTTGGAGAATTTGCAATGACAAGAAAACCAATTAAACATGGAGCAGCAGGTATTGGATCCACAAAGAGTTCCTCTAGCCAATCTGTAAAATAAAATGGTAGAAAAAAAGGAAAAAATCAAAGAGAATAAAACAAAAGTAGACGAAGCACCAATCATGGAAGCAAAAATAGAAGAACCCGCTAAAGTTGAAAAGAAAATTACTGAGAAGAAAGCAGTCAAAACTGGAAAAGATAAAGCTATTGTTAATGGATTTTCTTTAAAGATAAGTACAAAGAACTCTACTGCTATTTGTAAAATGATTATGAGAAAAAGCCCAGAAAGAGCAATTGAAATGTTGGGATTAGTATTAGATAAAAAAATGGCAGTACCTATGATTATGGATGAAATTCCTCATAGAAAAAGAGGATTAATGCCAGCTGGATTTGGTGGTGGTGGACGATTCCCAGAAAATGCTTCCGTTGAGTTTATTAATTTATTAGGACAGCTAAAAGCAAATTGCGAAGTTAATGGAATTGAAAATCCAGTTATTACATTAGCAGTTTCTAATTTGGCGTCTCGACCATTCAAAAAAGAAGGAAGACGAGCAAAAAGAACACATGTTTATTTGGAAGCAAAGGATAGAACTAAATTAAAAATGAATGCAAAATAGAATGGAAGAAAAAAAATTCGTTACATTAAGAAAAGAAGAATTCGGAGTTAAAGAATTCATAAAGAAAGAATTTGGGAAAGGAAAAGTTTCATCTGTAAAAGTTGAGTATACTCCCGTCGGAGAAAGAGTAATAGTTGGAACACATAAACCAGGATTAATTATTGGTAAACGTGGAGAATCTATTGAAAGATTAACTGAAGTATTAAAGAAAAGATTTAAGATGGAGAATCCACATGTAGATATTGCAGAAATTACAAGACCAGATTTAGATGCACAACTTATTGCCGACGATATCGCATTATCCTTAGAAAGATTTGGCTCATTAAGATTTAAAGCAATTGCTTATAAAGCATTAACGAGAATGAAACATGCAGGCGCACTTGGTGCAGAAATTGTATTATCCGGAAGATTGCCTAGTGAAAGAGCAAAAACATGGAGATTCAAATTTGGTTATTTAAGAAAAACAGGAGACGCATCCAATGATGTGGATTATGCTGAAAGCGTTGGTATAGATAAAGCTGGAGTTGTTGGAATCAAAGTTTCGATATTATCACCAGAAACATTCAAGAGCGAAGAAGTAACTGTAAATGATGAATTAATCGCAAAATTAAAGAAAAATTTAGAGAACGAAGAATTAAAAAACAAAACAAAAAAGAGTAAAAAATAAACATGGTAGAAAATAAAAATAAAGACGACAAAATGAAAGAATTAAAAATAGAATTATTAAAGCAAAATGGAAAAAGGAAAAGCATTAAAAAGCAGATTGCAAAATTATTAACACCTGAAAACAATAAAATGGTGGGGAATAATAAGTAAGTATGGATATATGCCCAAAATGTGGTTTGCCAATTGCAGCATGTATATGCGAAGATATGGCAAAGACTCAACAAACGGTTGAGATCAAAACCGAAAAAAGAAGATTCGGGAAGATCGTAACGATGGTTTACGGTTTGGAAGGAGTAGACTTAAAAGAAACTGCGAAAAAGTTAAAGTCTAAATTGGCCTGCGGAGGAACAATCAGCGACAAGGTGATTGAACTTCAAGGAAATCACTCAGAGAGAGCAAAAAGAGCCTTAATAGAATTTGGCTTTAATGAAACACAAATAAGTTTAAAATAAAATGGTAAAAACAAAAGAAACAAAAACGAAGAAAGAAGAACAAGTTAGCTGTGCGGATAAATTATGTCCATTCCACGGATCTAGCCCGGTAAAACTTAGAGGAAGAACTTTCGAAGGAGAAGTTATTTCAAAATTACCTGGAAGAGTTAAAATAGAATTTGATAGAGTTTTGTATGATAGAAAATATGAAAGATTTAATAAAAGAGCAACAAGAATACATGCAAGACTACCAGAATGTTTAAAAGATCAAATACAACTTGGAGATTGGATTGAAATTAAGGAATGCAGACCATTAAGTAAAATTATCCATTGCTTTGTAACTAAAAAAATAAGAAGCAAATCAGAAACAAAAACAGGAGTGAAAGAATAATGAAAGCAATAACAGGAAGAGTAACACGAGGATTAAACATTGGAAGTGAATTAGAAGCAGCTGATAATAGTGGAGCTAGAATAGTTAGAATAGTTTCGGTTAAAGGCGGACATGGAAGAAAGGGAAGACAAGTTACTGCTAAGGTAGCTGATTGGGTAAAAGTTTCAGTTAGAAAAGGCGACCCAACAATGAAGGGTGAAGTTTTTGATGCTGTTGTAGTTAGACAAAAAATGGCATGGCAAAGATTAACTGGAGAAAGAGTTTGTTTCTCTAATAACGCAGTCGCTTTATTAAAGGACGAAAAGGGGAACCCTAAGGGAACACAAATCAAGGGACCAATAGCAAGAGAAATCCAGGAAAGATGGAAAGAAGTATCTAAATTAGCATCGGTGGTTTATTAAAATGAAAAAAGAATTTACAACAGCATGGACAGCAAGCAGACAACCTAGAAAACAAAGAAAGTATTTATATAACTTGCAAGTTCATTTAAGGCAAAAGCAGATGGCCGCAACTTTAGATAAAGATTTGAGAAAAAAATACTCCATTAGAAACATCGAAGTAAGAAAAGGCGACGAAGTTTCAGTTATGAGAGGAAAATTCAAAAAGAAAGTTGGAAAAATTATTACTGTTGACGTAAAAAGAAAAAGAGTAGCTATAGAAAACATTCAACAAAAGAAAAAAGACGGAAGCAACGTTAGTGTTTGGTTCTGCCCATCAAAATTAAAGATTAAAACATTAGATTTAACAGATAAGAGAAGATTAAACGAGAAAAAAACAAGTGGTGCCGTCGTAAAAGATAACACTGAGGAGAATAAGAAAAATGCATAAAAAAAGAAGCGAATTACCAACAAGTTGGCCGTTGCCAAGAAAAGGAACAAAGTATTTTGTAGTTGGAACTCATGCAACAACAAATGGAATCCCACTTATAATCGCATTTAGAGATATATTAGGAATTGTAAAAACAAATAGAGAATTAAGGGTTATGTTACAAAATAAAGATATTTTTGTTAATCAAAAAGTTAGAACAAATGAGAAATTTCCGATAAGAGCATTTGATATTCTTACATATGGTAAAGTAAAAAAGAATCTTAGATTGGTTATAGTTGGTAAAAAAATGAAATTTGAAGAAATAAAAGAAAATGAAGCAAATGAAAAAACCGTTAGAATTATTGGAAAAGTTATTTTATCTAAAGATAAAATACAAATGAATCTTGAAGATGGAACAAATCTTTTGGTAAAGGAGAAATTTTCATTGGGAGATAGCGCTGTTATTGACTTAAAAGAAATAAAACTTAAAACAATTTTACCAATGAAAGAAGGCGCAAAAGTGTTTGTAGTCTCTGGAAAACATGCTGGAAATGAAGGAAAAGTAAAAGAAATCATTTTACAAAATGGTAAAAAAGAATATTTAATTAAACTCAAGGATAGCGAAGCAAAACTACTAATAAAAACTTTGCTTGTTGTAAATTAAAATGAAAGACAATATTATGAGAATACCTAGAATTGAAAGAGTTGTATTAAACGTAGGCGGAGTTGCAGAAAAATTAGATAAGGGAGTTATATTACTTGAAAAATTAACTGGTAAAAAAGCAGTTAGAGTTGTTGCAAGAAAAAGAATTCCAACATGGAACGTTAGACCAGGTCTTGAAGTTGGAACAAAAGTAACATTAAGAGGAAAAGAAGCTGAAGAAATAATCAAAAAAATACTTCCAGCAATTAATAATACAATAAAAGAAAGACAAATCAGACCAAATTTTGTTTCATTCGGAATAAAAGAATATATTGAAATCCCTGGAATGGAATACATCAGAGAAGTAGGTATTATGGGATTCGAAGCAACAATTGTTTTTGTGAGAGCAGGTAAAAGAGTTGGACTAAGAAAAATTAAAATGGGGAAGACAAGAAGACAAGAAGTAACAATCGAGGAAATAACAAAAATAATGGAAGAAAAATTCGAAACTAAAATATTAAGGAGGGAAAAGAAACAATGACAGCAAGCGATTGGAGAAAAATAACCAAACAACTAAGATCGAAGCCGGCTGTTTTAAGAAAGTTCTTAAAGCATAATAGGCCAAAAGATAGAAAGTTCGGTATTGCCAATCAAAGATGCGAAAGATGCGGAAGACTTGGAAGTCATGTCGGACAATACGGAATAGATTTGTGCAGACAATGCTTCAGAGAAATTGCTGTTGAACTTGGTTTCAAAAAATACTCATAAAATGAAAAACGATATTATATCAGACGCGCTAAACAACATAATGAACTCTAAAAAGGTAGAGAAAAAAGAAGTTAGAATCAATAAGATATCTGGCTTTTTGATAAACATATTTGAAAAAATGAAAGAAGAAAAATATATTGATTTTGAAGTTAAAGATGAAGCAGATGGAAAACCATATGTTATTGTTAAAGTTTTGAAATTGAACGTATGTAAATCAATTAAACCTAGATATTCTGTAACAACAGAAAGAGTTGAAAAATACGTTAGAAGATATTTACCTTCGAGAAATTTCGGAACCGTATTAATTTCTACAAACAAGGGATTGATGACTCAACAAGAAGCTGAAAAAAATAATACCGGAGGAAGCTTAATTGCTTATTTTTACTAATGAAAAAAGATCTTAACGAAGTTATTGAAGTTCCACAAGGAATAGTTGCTACTATTAGTGGTGGCGTTGTAAATATGAAGGGAAATGGCAAGGAATTAAGAAGGGTTTTGCCTCAAAGTCCAAAAATTAAAATGGAATTGAAGGATGGAAAGATAACTCTTTCTTCTAAAAATGCTACAAAAAGAGAATTGGCATTAACAAACTCCTTGGTAGCTCATATAAAAAATATGATTGACGGAATAAATGAAGATTTTATATATAAATTGGAAATTTGTAATGTTCATTTCCCAGTAACCGTTAGGGTTGAGGGCAAAGAGTTAAGAATCAAAAATTTCCTTGGAGAGAAGATAGAAAGAGTAGCGAGAATCATAGACAATGTAAAAGTTGAAATTAAAGGAACCGGTATTGAGATTTCATCTCCGGATATTGAAGCAGCTGGACAAACTGCAGCAAGAATGGAATTAGCTACAAAAATTAGAAACAGAGATAGAAGAGTATTCCAAGATGGTATATTCATTACAGAAAAACCAGGAAGGAGAGACGCAAAATGATAAGAAAAAAACCAGCATTTATTAGACAAGGATGGCACAAATTCCACCGATTAGGAAAACATGTTAAGAAAAGAAGAGTTTGGAGAGCATGCAGAGGTGGAGATAGCAAGATAAGATTAAGAGAAAGAGGAAAACCTTTGAGACCCACAATTGGTTGGGGTGCAGATAAAGCCATCAAGGGAAAGGTTGCTGGACTTGACGTAGTTAGAATTGAAACACTTTCTCAAATAGAGAAATTAAGTAAAGGACAAGGAGTAATTATTGCAAGCGTTGGAAGAAAAAAAAGAGAACAATTAACAAAAGCAATAAATGAAAAAGGATTCAAAATATTAAATAGATATAAGGAGAAAAAAGATGCAACTAAATAAGAAAAAAGAATTAGCCTCTAAAGTATTAGGCGTTGGGAAAGGTAGAATTGTATTTATGACAAAATCACTTTCAGAAATAAAAGAAGCAATCACAAGACAAGATATCGCTGATTTACATAAAGCTGGAGCTATCCAAATTAGAGAAGTAAATGGAAGAAAAACAGTAGTAAAAAGAAAACACAGAAGAGGAGTTGGAAAAATAAAAAAGAGAGTTCCAAAGAGTAAACAAAAATATGTTATAATGACAAGAAAATTAAGAAAAGTTTCACATGGACTTGTGAAGACAAATAAAATAAGCAAAGATTTACATAGGGAAATAAGAAAAATGATTAAGGCAAGTAGATTTAAAAGTAGACATCATTTACTTGACTTCGTGGAGAAACAATGAGCTTAAGAACAGTAAAAAGAAGAAGACTTGAATGTAAAACAGACTACAAACTTAGATTTGGTTTATTAAAATCAACTCTACCAAGAATAGTTATACGAAGAACAAATAAATATTTTATTGTACATGCTGTTAAGTCTCATGAGGCTCAAGATACAACTATCTTAGGAATAACATCTAAAGATCTTTTAAATTATGGATGGGATGCTAAACTTGCTGGAAGTTTAAAGTCGATTCCTGCTGGATATTTAACAGGATATTTAATTGCTAAGAAGCTTGAAAAGGGAAAATATGTAATCGATTTAGGAATGGCCATTAATAAACAAGCTGGAAGAAATTCTTCTGTTGTTGCTGGATTAATTGACGGTGGACTTGATATTTCAGTTGGAGATAAATTTTTACCAGAAAAAAATGCTTTGTCTGGAGAAAATTCCAAAGATGGAATCCAAGAAGCAATTGAAAAAACAAAAGCAAAAATAGATTCTGGTGTCAGTTCTGGAGAACAGAAGAAAAAAGTTAAAATAACAAAGGAGAAAAAGAAATAATGGAAAAAGAATTAGATGCAGTTGAAGCTTCGAAAGTTATGGCAGAAATTGTTGATAAAAAAGAAACAGAAAAAGAAGCAAAAGAAAAATTAAGAATTATTGAAGAATTAGAGGCTGCTCAAAAATCTGGAAAGAAAATAACTGATGATGCAGTTATAGCAGAAACTATTACAAGAGAAGAAAGCTCTATAGTTGATAATTGGGTTCCAAAAACAGAATTAGGAAGATTAGTAAAGGCTGGAAAAATAAAAGATATAGATCAAATATTAAATGAAGGATTAAAAATATTAGAGCCAGAAATTATTGATAGTCTTTTAGTGCTTAATACTGAACTAATGAATACTGGACAGGCTAAGGGCAAATTTGGTGGCGGCAAAAGAAGAACGTGGAGACAAACTCAAAAGAAAACAGAAGATAAAAATATTATCACATTCTCTGTAATGGCTGTTGCTGGCGATGGAAATGGACATGTTGGAATTGGATTTGGAAGAGCAGCAGAAACATTACCTGCGAAAGAAAAAGCTATAAGACAGGCAAAACTTAATGTAGTAAAGATTAAAAGGGGATGTGCTAGTTATGATTGTTCATGTGACGAGCCACATAGTATTCCATTCGTTACAGAAGGAAAATGCTCTTCTGTAATTATAAAACTTATGCCAGCACCACAGGGAACTGGATTAGTTACTGGAGATGAAGTTAAAAAAATATTAAGATTAGCTGGAATAAAAGATGTATACGGAAAAAGTTTTGGCAAAACACGAACAACTATAAACGTAGGAAAAGCATGTTTAGATGCACTAATAAAATTAAACGGAATGGACCAATAAAATGATAGCAGTATTAAGAATTTCAGGGCAAGTGGATTTGGATAGTGGTATAAAGGAAACACTTGATAGACTTAAAATTAGAAAGAAATTAGTATGTACATTTATAGACGAAAAAGATTCTGTTAGAATGGGAATGTTGAAGAAGGTTTCTCATTATGTTTGTTATGGTGAAGTTGACGATAAATTAATGAATGAAATTATTGCAAAAAGAGGACAGAAAGATGTTGCTGGAGTTTATAGAGGATTTTGCAGAATGCATCCACCAGTTGGCGGATTTAAAAAATCTACGAGATTCGCATACCCAAGAGGAATACTTGAAAGCAATAAAGAGATAGCTAAATTATTGGTGAGAATGCTATAATGGTCAAAACACATAAAAGAAACAAGAGAACAAGATTAAGAGGAAGTAGAACTGCTGGCTCTGGTTTTAGAAAAAAGAATAAAGGTGGCGTTGGAAACCGAGGCGGATGGGGATGGTCTGGAACAATGGGGCAGAAACAACAGAAAGCCCAAACATTTGCTAAAGAAATGGGTTTTGATAAATATTTTGGTAAAAAAGGATATACATCTGCGTCTAAAGCTGTTGATAAATCAAAGCAATTGAACTTAGATGATATTAAAGCAAACT
>Ga0172378_10000427_pt1 | contig 36518 bp, 27 predicted proteins | sample GrowelOW332metaG_FD_119755 | JGI IMG/M metagenome (GOLD analysis project Ga0172378, IMG submission 119755) | Groundwater microbial communities from an aquifer near a municipal landfill in Southern Ontario, Canada - Pumphouse #3_1 metaG | ecosystem: Environmental > Aquatic > Deep subsurface >...
CATTTGTTCTTAATTATGGAAGGCGGAGCAAAACCAAAATTTGGTACAGATAATTCAAAGATGATAAATGCTCAAACTTGTTACAATAATATCAAACAAATTTTAAGAGAAATCATTACTGACAGCATGACAGAGTATGAAAAAGTTTTAGCAATTTATGACTGGCTTATGTACTATGGATATTATGATTATGAAACATATGAAGACAGTAGTTCTGATCCTACTATAACTGAGCATAATTGCTTTTATTTGGAAGGATTGTTCCTTACACCTAGCAAGCGTCTTCCTGTGTGCGATGCTTTCTCCAAAGCATTTGTTGTTATGTGTAGAATTGAGGGCATTGAAGCAATCAAGGTTACTGGGGAATATAATGGTGGAGGACATGCATGGAACAAAGTTAACATTGTTGTTCCTGGGGAAACCGTTAAAAACTGGTTCTTCCTTGATATTACCTTTGATAATGTTTTAATTATTATTGATTCAGAAACTCAAGCTAAAAAAGAAATTTTGACACACTCATACTTTTTGGTTACAGACATTGTGGCTGCAGAAAATTCAATGTACACTCGTACTGCCAATGCAAGAATGTATAATCCTGCTTGCACAACAACCTTTAATATTTATGATTACATGATGAGAGATTATTCTGCAATGTCAACTGATGGTACAAAAGATTGCAACATAACAAGTCAATCTGAACTCGAAGCTTTGTTTACTTTTCTGAACACAACAGGCAGTTCAGTACCTGGACTTGAAATCATATTAAATTATACTTTTTCAGATCTTGTAACAGAGCTTACAAATGCTGGTGCAGCTGGTTGGGGATTTGTTGCTCTTAACAGAGAAAACACTTTAGGTCTTTTCAGAAATGGTGAAATATAAATGAAAGTTGAAATTGTTCATGGAACTTTGCTCAGGACAAATAATATTTTGATTGGAAACGAAAAATCAGTTATTCTGATTGATCCAAGTGCAAGCAAGGAAAAATTGCAAGACAAAATTGCTGGGCGTGATGTTTTGGCAGTTTTGCTTACTCATGGGCATTGGGATCATTTTCAAACACTTGATGAAATTATTAATAATCAAAATTGCAAATGCTATTTAACTTTTGAAGCATATCAAAAAATTAAAGACAACTCGATACGAACAAAATATGAGAAAAAAATTGTTTCAATGCTTTCTGAAGACTGTTTCAGTTTCATTGAAGATGAGCAAATTTTGTCTTTTGAAAATTTTGAAATCAAGATATTTAGAACTTCAGGGCATACGAACTGCAGTGTAAGTTATTTAATTAATCCAAGAGAAGCCCCTTTTGTTTATAAAGGAAATGATTTTTTGTTTGAAAGTGAAACAACGGGTGTTGAATATGATGGTTCAATACTTATTTCAGGAGACACACTTTTTAAAGGTGGACAGGGAAGAACTGATTTGCCAACAGGAAATCAAGAAGAAATTGAAAAAAGCATTTCAAAATTACTTTCTTTACCTAATGATTTGATTGTAATAGCAGGACATGGGGAAATTACTACAATTGGAGAAGAAAAAAAATTATATTGATGGATTTTAAAAGAGTTAAGGTTTTAAGTATACATTTATAAATGGAAAAGTTTTAAGTATACATTTTTAACAAATTATTAAGTTTGATTTATTACAAGTATCTAACAATATTATGAGAAAATATTAATTGAAGAAAAAATGTGGTATAATTTAAATGGTTTTGAAAAATTAAAATTTTTTAAAAATTATTTTTTAGAAGATTGAAAATTAAAAATAATTGAATATAGTTCAAATTAAAGGACAAAAAATGGCATTTTTACCAATATGTAGAGAAGACCTTGAAGAAAGGGGAATTTCTGAGCTCGATTTTGTTTATATTTCAGGTGATGCCTATGTTGACCACCCATCTTTTGGCACGGCTGTTATTGCAAGAATAATTGAAAATAAGGGTTTTAGTGTGGGTATTATTGCTCAACCAATGTGCGATGCTGATTACAAAAAACTTGGAACTCCAAGGCTTGGATTTATGGTTGGAAGTGGAGTTGTTGACAGTATGGTAAACAACTATACAGCGGCTAAAAGACGCCGTTCAACTGATGATTATAGCGAAGGTGGAGTTGCAGGAAAAAGACCTGACAGAGCTCTTAATGTGTATTGTCAAAACTTAAGAAGATTATTTGGAAAAGAAATTCCGATTGTTATTGGTGGAATTGAGGGTAGTTTGAGAAGATTTGCTCATTATGATTATTGGGCAGACAGAGTTTTCCCAAGCATTTTGGTAACAACAGGTGCAGACTTGCTCATTTATGGAATGGGTGAAGCACCACTATTTGAAATTTTGCGTTTGTCAGAAAAAAATGTGCCAATTTCCAAAATGAAAAATATTAGAGGAACAGCCGTTCTTACTGACGATATTTCTTCTATTGAAGCTGAAATTCTTCCATCTTTTGATGAAATTTCAAAAGATAAAATTGCATATTGCAAAGCTTTTAATTTGGAAAGTAAAAACACAGACGGGAGAAATGCAAGTGTTCTTGTGCAAGAACAATCGAAAGGCGTTTATGCTTTGCAAAATTTACCCGCTCTTCCACTAACAGAAAAAGAAATGGATTATGTTGCATCTTTGCCATATGAAAGACGAGCCCACCCAGTTTACAAAATGGGAGTTCCTGCCATAACGGAAATTCAATTTTCAATCAATAGCCACAAAGGTTGTTTTGGTGGTTGTTCTTTTTGTGCAATCAATTTCCATCAAGGCAGAGCAATTCAATCTAGAAGCAAGGAAAATATTGTTGCTGAAGCAGAAAAAATTGCATCAATGCCAGAATTTAAAGGCTACATTCACGATGTTGGCGGACCTAGTGCAAACTTTTATCAGCCTAGTTGTGAAAATCAATTGAAAAATGGTATGTGTAAAAATAGACAATGCATTGGCTCAACTCCTTGTAAAAATTTGCGAGTTTCACATGAAAAATATTTAGATGTCCTAAGAGCAGTTAGGCAAGTTAAAGGTGTTAAAAAGGTTTTTGTTAGAAGCGGTGTAAGATTTGACTATGTACAAATGGACAAAGATCCATCTTTCTTTAATGAACTTTGCAAATACCATATAAGCGGGCAACTGAAAATTGCACCAGAACATGTTAGTAAGGGTGTCCTAAAAAACATGAATAAACCTGACCCAAAAATGTATTTTGAATTTGCAAAACGCTTTGAGCAAAAAAATAAAGAACTTCACTTAAAACAATTTTTAGTTCCATATTTCATTTCTTCTCACCCTTGTTGCACAACTGAAGATGCAGTTGAGCTCACAAAATATCTTAAAAGCATTGGATATTGTCCTGAACAAGTGCAAGACTTTTATCCAACACCATCAACAAAATCCACTTGCGAATTTTATACTGGTTTAAATCCTGACACATTAGAGCCTATATTCGTTGCAAAATCATCAAAAGACAAGCAAATTCAAAAAGCACTTTTGCAATGGAGAAAAAAAGAAAACCAAGAAATTGTTGGAAGAGTTTTAAACTCTGAAAAAAACAAAAAGGAAAGTTCTTATAAAAAAAATGATGCAAGTTTTTCGCATCAAAAATTTGATAGATACAGCAAAAATAAATTTGGTAAAAAATATTAATTTTGTTAGTTTCTAAAGCAAATTGATTTTTATATATTTTTGTTTTGCTAATGAACAAATTTTGCATTTGTTCATTTTTTTTGATAGTACAATTTAATTATCTATATTTTTAATTTGTTTAAGTATGGGAAATAAATAATTAAATTTTTTTTTCTTAAAAATTGCACTTTAAATTTTTATTAAAGTATTAGCTTTTGTCCACCTGCTGATAACAAGCTGTGGCATGGATTCTTGAATGGCAGAAATGTATCCGTTTACAGTGTTTAAAATTTCAATTTGCATTGCTAAAATTTTTGTGTCTACTTCACCAAGGCTTGCATTTGTTGTTGATACAAAATTATTAAAATTAGAAACCAAACCATCTATTGTGGTTTGCATGGCTAATACATCAATTTTTATTTTTGAGTAATCAAAATTAACGGAAAAAATATCAATAAACTCTTTGGTCTTTTCAGCTAATTTTGAAGCATAGCTAACTCTTCTTTCAAGCTCATCAATTTTTGATTGTTGAATTTTTGACTGCTCACTTGGTTCATTAAATAGCATTTTTATGCTCCTTTTTTTGCTAGTTTATCACTATCTAAATCAAGTTTTCAATCAATCATGACATTAATCAAACTAGTTTGGGTTAAATATAATTTTTAAATAATCTTCATATTAAAAATTAAAACAACATTTTAACCAACAATATATTTTGCTTTTATATATAGTTGTGTTAAAATAATTATGATTATGGAGTATGATATGGAAAGAACAGATTTGAAACATGTTTATTCAAAGGCAATAAAAGAAAAATTCGCCATTGGTGCGTTTAATTTTGTTAATATGGAAAGTCTTAAAGCGATTGTTGAATCCGCAAACGATTCTTCTTCACCAGTAATTGTTGCTGTTAGTGAAAGTGCCATTGAATACATGGGAATGGAATATGTGATTAATCTTGTTTCTGCTTCAAAAAAAAATTCTCATGTTCCAGTTGTTTTGCACCTTGATCATGGCTCAAGCTTTGAAGTTTGTAAAAAATGTATTGATGCTGGTTTTGATTCTGTTATGATTGATGCAAGTGGTTTACCTTTTGAAGAAAATGTCAAATTGACTAAAAGTGTTGTTCTTTATGCAAAAAAATTTAATGTTTGTGTTGAAGGTGAACTGGGAAGGTTAGCTGGCATAGAAGATAAAGTTAATGTTTCTGAAAGTAATTCTTTTTACACTGACCCCCTTGAAGCAAAAAAGTTTGTTTTGGAAACTGGAGTTGATAGTCTTGCAGTTGCAATTGGAACAAGCCACGGAGCTTTTAAATTCTCTCATGAACCAAGGCTCGCTTTTGATGTGCTTGAAAAAATTGAAAACCTTTTACCTAACTTTCCACTAGTTTTGCATGGTTCAAGTAGTATTGATTCTTTTGATGTTGAAATGCTGAACAAATTTGGTGGACAAATGGAAGGGGCAAAAGGCGTCCCATATGAAATCTTGGAAAAAGCATCAAGATTTCACAATATTTGTAAAATCAATGTTGACAGTGATCTTAGAATTGCATACACAGCTAGCATTAGAAAATTTCTTTTTGAAAATCCAAAAGTTTTTGATGTTAGAAAAATTTTTAAGCCTGCAAAAGAACAAATGAAAATCCGAATAAAAGAAAAAATTAAATGCTTTGGCTCATTGAATAGGGGTTAAAGTGTTAAAGGAGAGTATGAAAAATTTAAAAGAAACAAAAATTGAAACTGAAAAAGCAATACTTATGTGTGCAAGCTTTGATTCTCAAAAGGAACAAGAAAGCAGTGTGGTTGAGCTTGAAAGGCTTGCTGAAACCGCTGGAGTCAAAGTTGTTGGCAAAATGTTTCAAAGAATAAAGGATATTGTTCCAGCAACATTTATGGGTCAAGGCAAAATTCAAGAACTTGCTCAAATGGTTGAGGATACTGGTGCAGATGTTGTCATTTTTGATGACGAATTGTCGGGTAGTCAAACAAGAAACATCTCTGACTTGGTTAAAGTAAAAGTGATTGATCGCTCAACTTTGATACTAGATATTTTTGCCATGCGTGCAACTTCAAATGAAGGTAAAATGCAAGTTGAACTTGCTCAGCTTAAATACAGAATGCCTCGTCTTGGTTCTTTCGGCGGTGGTGAAGGCGGAAGATATGGTGGCGGTGTTGGAATGCGTGGACCTGGGGAAACAAAACTTGAAGTCAATCGTAGGGTTGTTAAAGACAACATTGCTAAGCTTGAAAAAGAAATTGAAAAATTAGATGCACAAAGAAAAATTAGAAGAAAAGCAAGAATTGAAAGTGGTGTAAAAAAAGTTGCGATTGTTGGTTACACAAATGCAGGAAAAAGCACCTTGTTTAACTGCATAACAAAGGCAGGAATATATGCTGATGACAAACTGTTTGCAACTCTTGACACAACAACAAGAAGTCTTTATCTTGACGAAGGAAAACAAGTTGTAATCACTGACACTGTTGGATTTATAAACAAACTTCCACATGAATTTATAAAAGCTTTTGCTTCAACTCTTGAAGAGAGTGTTATGGCAGATGTTATTGTTCATGTTGTTGACATTTCCAATCCTGAATACCAAAAGCAAATGGAAGTGGTTGACAATGTTTTGATTAATCTTGGAGCAAGCAACATTCCCGTTATTGTTGCAATCAACAAAACTGATGCTGTTGCTTCTTTGCCAGCAAGAAAAGATAATGAAGTTTTTATTAGTGCAAAAAACAATATTGGAATTGATGTTTTAAAAGGAAAAATTGTTCAACTTCTTTGGAATGAATAAATCTAAACTTGATAAAAAATGAGCAAGCACATATTTGGTGTTAAATATAAAAAAATGTTCTTTATGTTTTATTGTTAAATAAATATAAGATTCAATATTTTAAATTTTTCTTTTGTTTTTAAATTTTTTGTCTTATATTTAAGTTTAAATCTTAATTTTAATCATTTTTACTTATTGTTTTAGTTAAATTAAAAAATATTTTTGTTTCAACAAAAGATTTCATATAGTTTTCACATAATTGTTTTAAAAAGAAGATGGGGTTACCATCTTCTTTTTGTTCAAGATGGAAAATCCATCTCTTTTTGGCATATTACTGTTTGCAGTGATTTGTGTTTCCACCACAGCAGCAGCAAAGAATAAGTAAGATAGGAAGTATGCAACAAATGTCGCATCCTTGTCCCATGCCACTACCTCCGCCACAGCCGCAGCAGCAAAGAAGCAAGAGAATGATTATTAAGAAACAACAATCACAGCCTCCTCCACCACCGCCAAATCCGCCACCGAAGCCACCAAACATACCCATAGGTTATGCCTCCTTAAAAAAATTTTACTTGGAAAAAAATATGTAAATCTTTTTGTCTTTTGTATATTGAAATTTCTTTTGTGTGATGCCTAACTAAAAACAAAGAGTAAACAGCGTTTTTATTGGCACATTTTCATCTTATGGGTTCTTGATAAAAAATGTTACTAGATATATTTTGAAGAAGCAAAATCTTGTACACAAAAAAAATAAAAATGTGAAAAAACTGAAAAATTTAAGTGCAAAAATTCAAAGAAAAATTAATGATAATTAATAATAGCAGGTGATATTTTGGAATTAAAATAAAAAGAAATTTATGTTATTTTTGAATTTGCTAAAAAATATCACAAAAATGACAAAACTTGATAAAATTCGATAGCATATCAATTTTTGCTTTGCACAACATACTTGCAAACATTTATTTTGGCGTTGAAAATTTCAAAAACTTATTTTAATCAGCCTTAGAATGTTTTGGATGTCAATCTCAAATATTTTAAGTTATTTAAAGGTATTTTGATTGACAAATAAAAATCTATGTTATAAAATGCAAGAGTTGAACTCAAAATTTATTTTATAACAATGTTTAGGAGCATCGAAATGAAGAAAACTCAAAAGAAATTTTTAACTAAGATTATGGGACTTGTTATGGCGTTTTCGCTTTGCTGGTCTTTCGGAATTGCACAAATTTCTAAAATTTTTACATCATATGCAGATCCTGGTGTCGTGTATTCAACAGGAAAAGAAATTTCTGTTAAGAATTTTCCAACTACTGTAAAAATTGACAGCAATGAAGGATTTCCTGTTGTTGATGTGCCAAATGCAACAATTGTAAATGGCGACAGTGGCGAAAATGTTACTGTTGTTGTTACAGATCCTCAAGGTCATGTTGTTACATTAACAGAAAAAGAAAATTTTGCTGGTTGTTTCACTGCATCAAAAATTGGTGATTACACTGTTACTTATTCGCTTATTAATGTTTTAAGTGGAGTAACGACCACAATTAAAGAAATGAAAATTTCAGTTACTGGAGAAACAGCTTCACTTTCTTTTGATGAAAATGATTCTTGCATTATTCCAGAAACTTATAATTCTGAAGTAAACAAGGCAATTATTCTTCCAGAACCAACAGTTTTAGATGCTGATGGTGAAGAAATTGAAGGTGCAGTTTGCGATATCGTTGTTAAAAAAGGAACAGATGCTCCTCTTACTCTTGAAACTGTTGATGGAAAAAGACAATTCACAATTCCTACATCAGTTACTTCTGGAACTTATACAATTCGTTATTCTTACAATGTTGGTGGAAGAGAGATTGCTACAACAACAAAAACAATCGAAGTTATTGCCAATTATGAAACAGACTTTGAACTTGGTTACAGTTTCAAAACCACATTCCCAACAACAGCAATTATTGGAATTGAAAAAACTCTTCCAGCTGTTCAAGGTGTAAACAAAAATACAAATAAAAATATTGACACTTATTACACAATCAAAATTTTTAAGCGTGGCACTGTAACAGTTGATGTTACAAGCGAAATGCTAACGGACGAGAATGTGTTTACTCCAACTGAAGTAGGAGATTACTATGCTCAATACACAGTAAAAGATTTCTTTGGACACACTGCAACAATAGTAAATTGGGATATTTCTCTTGTTTCAGACACTCAAAAAGCTGTTCCACACATTGCTCTTCCATACACTGTTCCAGAAAATGGAATTGTTGATGAAGACTCTATTACTGAAGCAACTTGGGCTCTTCCAAGCAATGGAAGCGAAATTGAAAAAATCACTTTCCCAGCTATATATGGCAGTGATAATTCAATTAAAGATGTTAAACAACTCAAATATACTCGTTATTTAATCAATAGCTCAACTTATGAAAAAATTGTTTTGGATTCTTATGATCCAAGCGTTACTGGTTCAGTTTTCAGTGCAAACAAAAAAGTTGTTGTTAATGCTCCTGAAGATTATGTTGCAGCAGCTGATGAAGTTGTTTGTGCAACTGAAATTTTGGCAGCAAATTACACAGTTTATTATGAAGTTAAAGATGCAGCTAACACAGCAAACTCAATTAATTTTCCACTTTCTGTTTCAACAGTTGCATTTATTGATAATCTTGCTCCAGCAATCACATTCTCAACAGCACTTCCTTCATCAGTTAAACCCGGTGCAGTTGTAAACTTTGCTCTTCCAACAGCTGAAGATAAAAATGCAAGCGGAACAGTTATTGATGCAAGAACAAAACTTGAAACATTCTATGAAGTTGGCACGACTGCAAAAACAAGTGCAGACATTGCAAGTATTCTTGGACTTTCAGCTCCTTTAGTTGTAGTTGATGAAGATGATAAATCTCATTATGAAATTAATGTTGCTCTCACAGAAACAGCAGGCAAAAAGTTGTTTGTTTATGTTGTGTCAACAGATGATAGTGGAAATCAAGGACTTCTTGTTAAAACAGTTAACATTGTAAACATTGAAGATGCCGTTGCTCCAACATTTACAAGCATTGACATCACAAATTCAAGTTTTGAAGAAACTAAAATTTCTCAAGATGACAAAGTTGTTCTTCCAACAATAACATTTACAGATAATGTTGTAACTCACACAAACATTAAAGCATTTGTTGTTCATGTTTCAACAGGAGAAACATTCTCTGTTGCAAATCAAAATGTAACAAGAGATTTTGCTAATAACACAATTACTCTTACAAAAGGTGAATTCCAAGCAACATTGTTTGGCGAATATTCAATTACATTTGTTGCTACCGATGCTGGAAACAACATCACAGCAAAAGCATATTCATTAACTGTTGCAAAAACAATTAGTTCAAGCATCACACTTTCTTCTTTGCCAACAGCTTTCATTGATCAAAAAATGGAACTTGGTGAAAAAATTGAAATGCCTGTTCCAAAAGTTGTTTCTTCAAATGGCGTAGAAGTTGAAGAACCTATTTATACAGTTACAAAAATTGCTGGTGGAAATGCTGAGCTTGATCAAGAAAAGTTTATTCCATCAGACACAGGAACATACAAAATTGCCTACAATGTTTCTGAAGATATTGAAGGTGCAATTGTTCAAACATTCACTCAAACATACACAATTGTTGTAACTGATACAAAAGCTCCAACAATCACAGTTAACGGCTCATTCCCAGATGTTCTTGAAAAAGGAGCATCATATGAAATTCCAAAATTCTCAGCAAGTGATTCTTTCTCTGCTCCAACAGTTTCTGACCCAAATTGGGTTGCTTACGGGGTTGGAATTGATGAAAGTTCTCTCAAAATTGAAATTTTGAGAACTTCAATTCTTGATGGTGAAGTTATTTATTACAACGATGAAGATTCTAAATTTAATCGTGTATTTGCACAAAATGGTGTTTATACAATTCGTTATAGTGCAAAAGATATTCTTGGACATGAAACAACAAAAGAATATACAATCAAAGTTGGGGACACAATTAATCCAGTACTTGAAATTGAAAATGAAGATGTAAATCTTCCTACCACAGTTAAACTTGGAAGCAAATTTAGAGTTGATTTAACAAATATCTCTATGGACGATGACAAAGACAATGATTTAAAAAATGCACCTGTAATTGAATATCTTAAAGTAACTGTTACAAACTTGTCTACTAGTAAAGAAATTGTAAATAATCTTAAAGATGGTGAAGGTAACATTACTGGATTTGAGTATAACATTGAAACAGTTGGTAATTATAGAGTTCAATATGAAATTCGTGACAATGCTGGTAACACAGCAACTCAATACCATTCATTCACTGTTAATGAAACTGAAAACACAGGAAACATTGTTGGTGACGATTTCTGGACTCCATTCCTAATTGTTGTATCACTTCTTGTTCTTGGTGGAGTTATTACATACTTTGCGGTATCTAAAAGCAAAACTAAAAAATCAATTTAACTTTTAAAAAAGCACTTTAGTTAGTGCTTTTTTTTGATTAACAATTTTAAGTGAATAAATATTGATTGCAACTAAATCACATAAATTAAATCACAAATATCAAATTTCTTTTTTTTGGAGTATCATATGTAACTAATACATAAATAAAATTACAAACATCAAAATTTCATTATTTGTTAGTATCACATGTAACTAATACATAAATTAAATTTGAATTTTTAATATTTATTAGTATGGTATTTTAGGTTGAATTGATATTTTATTATTTAAAAACGCAATGATTGAATGTTATTTAAAAATGCAATATATTTTAGTCACTAAAAAACAAATTGCAATGATTTAACAAAACATAATTGCCAATGTTTCAAACAAACCAAAATTGATAATAATTTACTATGCTAGACAAACAGACAGAAAGAGTGTTTTCAATTGTTTCAAAAGAGTGTGAAGGCTCAACTTTTTCTGTAATCCAAAATGAAGACATTTTTGATATGTTACCAAAAAAAAATCCTATGGATATTGACGGTTTGCATTCAGTTATAAATTTTTTGTCTAGCCTAGAATTTTTGGATATCAAAATCATGGATGAAAAAGTTATATGTATTTTGGTTTTGCCAAAAGGGTGGTTGTATCTTGAACAAAAGAAAAACGAAAAAAAAATTAAAAAAGCACAAATGATTAAAGCAACTCTGCCAATATCATGTTTGATAATCATTTTTGTATTATGTTTTTTAGCTACTTTTTTGTGTTTACTTATGTTTGGATTAAATAATTTTTAATAGTATTTTTAGAAAAATTTTCAACAAAAACTTTATTCCAAAATACATAATCAAAATATTAAGTTGTGTTAAATAATTATTTTATTTTGAGTTAAATAGCAAGTGTTGTTAAACTGTTTGTTAATTATCAAAATGAGAATAATTAACGAGTTAAACAGCAAAAATATATTTAAGCTACAAAAATGATTTGGTTAAATTCTAGATTCTTTTGTTAACTTATTTAAGAAAAAACTTGAAGAATAGGAAAAATATGCTTACAAAAATTGAAAAAAAACTCATGCTTTTATCTGACAAGTTATGTGGGGAAAAATCAAAAGCTCTCATACCTTTTTCTTGTTTTGCCGAACTTTTCACAAACAAAAATGGCGTTTTCGATGAGAATTTGATGCAAAATACATTTTTAACCCTATTTAAACAAGACCTTATTGATGCAACTATTACAAAAGGTAAAAATGAAAAATATGTCTTCGTTGAAATTTTGAAAAAAGGTAAGAATTTTAATGCTGACATAAAAAGGGAGAAAAGACGAGTTTTTTTAATTGTTGTAAGAACAATTTTGCTTGCTGTGTTAAGTTTTGCTGTTACAATTATCTTAAAAAAAATATTTAGCGGTAAAATTTTTTAGATTTTAGAAGCTTGTTTATAAATTCAAAATTATTGTTTTAATTAACTTTAATCATACTGTTAAAAGTCAATAAATTTTATTTTATTCAGAAACAAATTTTTGACAATGTGCAAATTTTATATGTATTTATTGATTAAAAAGCAAATATTTGTTACTATACTAGGTGAGGCAAAAATGGCAAATTTGAACTTGAACTCTTTATTTGAAAAAGAAAAGCATGAATTTTCTTTGGTTTCTCCATTCAAGCCAATGGGCGACCAACCCGAAGCAATTCAAAAAATTGTTGAGGGTTTTTCTGATGGCCTTCAAAGTCAAGTTTTGCTTGGAGTAACTGGAAGCGGAAAAACTTTTACTATGGCAAATGTTATTCAGCAAATGAAAGTGCCTACTCTTGTTATTGCTCACAACAAAATTCTTGCAGCACAATTATGTAATGAATTAAGAGAATTTTTTCCAAATAATCGTGTTGAATTTTTTGTTTCTTATTATGATTATTATCAGCCTGAAGCATACATTGTTTCATCTGATACTTTTATTGAAAAAGACATGGCAATTAATGATGAAATTGACAAGCTTAGAAACAGTGCCACTTCAGCTCTTATAGAAAGAGATGATGTTATTGTTGTTGCCTCAGTTTCTTGCATTTATGGACTTGGAAACCCTGAAGAATATGAAAATATGAGAATATCGCTTAGAAAGGGTGATAAAAAAGATAGAAATTCAATTATGCGAGCTTTGGTTGAAATTCAATATGATCGTTCCGATATTGATTTTCATCGTTCAACTTTCAGAGTTAAAGGTGATACTCTTGACATTTTTCCTAGCTATTCAAGTGAAATTGCGATAAGGGTTGAATTTTGGGGAAATGAGATTGACAGAATTGCTGAATTTGACCCAATTACTGGAAATGTTTTGACTATTCTATCCTTTGTTACAATTTTTCCTGCAACGCATTATGTTATGGATTCAGAAAAAATGAAAAGGACTTTGGCACAAATTTCTGCTGATGCAGTTGTGAGAGAAGCCGAATTCAAAGAACAAGGCAAGCTTATTGAAGCTCAACGAATTAAAGAAAGAGTGAATTACGATGTTGAACTTATGAGAGAGGTTGGATATTGTAATGGTGTTGAAAACTATTCAAGGTACTTTGACGGTAGAAAAACTGGTGAAGCACCATACACACTTATAGATTATTTTCCTAAAAACTTTTTGACAATTATTGATGAAAGTCACATGACATTGCCACAAGTAAGAGCAATGTTTAATGGCGATAAAGCACGAAAAAATAATCTTATTGACTTTGGATTCAGGCTTCCAGCTGCTTATGATAATCGTCCTTTAAATTTTGCTGAGTTCAATTCAAAACTTAAGCAAACCTTGTTTGTTTCAGCAACGCCCTCTGATTATGAAAAAAATAAGGCGGGGCAAATTGTTGAACAAATAATCCGTCCTACAGGCCTACTAGACCCCAAAATTGAAGTTAGACCAACAAAAGGGCAAATTGATGAACTTGTGGTTGAAATTAATAAGGTTGTGAGCTCTGGTGGAAGAATTCTTGTTACAACTCTCACAAAAAAAATGGCTGAAGGTGTTTCTCAATATTTGCAAGAAAAGGGTATAAAGGTTAAATGGCTTCACAGTGAAATTGAAACACTTGAAAGAATTGAAATAATAAATGGACTTAGAGCTGGCGAGTTTGATGTTATTGTTGGAATCAACTTGCTTCGTGAAGGGCTTGATTTGCCAGAAGTTAAACTTGTTGCAATTTTAGATGCAGACAAAGAGGGCTTTTTAAGAAGTGAAGGAGCTCTTATTCAGACAATCGGGCGTGCAGCAAGAAATTCTGAGGGTAGAGTTGTTATGTTTGCAGACACAATCACAAAAAGCATGGAAAACGCGATTAGAGAAACTAATAGAAGACGAGAAATTCAAAACAAGTACAATCTTGATAATGGGATTACCCCTAAAACAATTGTTAAAGCAATTGGTAACACTCTTTCGATTTCTTCAAAACCAGCAAGTAAAATAAGCGACAAAAATATACCTGCTGAAATTGAAAAACTTAAAGGGCTCATGAAAGTTGCTTCAGCTCAGTTAGATTTTGAAACGGCAATAAAAATTCGTGATCAATTAAGTGAGTTAAGAAAGAAAATAACACTAAAAAATTGATGAAAATGATGATTTTTGGTTAATAATTAGAAAGCATACAAGAGGAGAAAATGATGATAGATGAAAAAATTGTGGTTGTTGGAGCAAAGGAAAACAACTTAAAAAATGTAAGTGTGGAAATTCCAAGAAACAAACTTGTTGTTTTTTCTGGTGTTTCAGGAAGTGGAAAGAGTACTCTTGCGTTCGACACAATTTTTGCTGAAGGACAAAGGCGATATATGGAAAGCCTTTCTTCTTATGCAAGAATGTTTTTGGGACAAAGCACAAAACCAGATGTTGAAAGAATCGATGGGCTTTCTCCAGCAATTTCAATAGATCAAAAATCGTCTAATCACAATCCTCGTTCCACTGTTGGAACAGTTACTGAAATTTTTGATTATTTAAGACTTTTGTTTGCAAGAATTGGAAAGCCGTATTGTCCTAATTGCAAAAAGCTTATTTCTCAGCAAACTATTGATCAAATTGTTGAACAAATTTTGAGTCTTGGTCAAGATGAAAAAATCATGATTCTTGCACCAATTGAAAAAGAAACCAAAGGAACGCATGCAAAAACTCTTGATCACATTAAGAGAAGTGGATTTTCTAGAGTTGAAATTGATGGAAGCATCTACACTTTTGATGAAAATATTGATCTTGATAAAAACAAAAAACATACAATAAATATTGTTGTTGACAGAATTGTTATCAATGAAGAAATTCGTTCAAGGCTTACTGAAAGTGTTGAAACAGCACTTAAACAATCAGAAGGAAAAGTTGTTATTTTGCACGGCGAAGAAAGGCTTGTGTATTCAACAAAATATGCCTGCACTGATTGTGGTTATTCGATTGAAGAAATTTCACCTAGGCTTTTTAGTTTCAATGCACCTTTTGGGGCGTGTCCAAATTGCGGTGGTCTTGGATTTACAGAAGAAATTGATGAAGGAATTCTTCTAAAAAACAGTTATCTTTCCATTTCGAAAGGTGCGTTTAACCTTTCAGGTTGGAACTATGAAACAGGTGGAATTGCAAGGTCAACTTTTAAAGCACTAGCAAAAAAATATAATTTTTCACTGACTGAACCTGTAAACACTCTTTCAAGAGATTCATTGAACATAATTTTGTATGGAACAAACAATGAAAAAGTTGACATATCATATTCAGGCACTTTTGACTACACAAGATCAATCCCTTTTGAAGGGCTTATTCCGAACTTGCAGAGAAGATATCATGAATCTACGAGTGAATTTGTGAAATATGAAATTTCTCGTTTGATGAAAAGTAAGTCTTGTCCAGTTTGTAATGGTGCAAGGTTAAAAAAAGAAGTTCTTTCAATTCTTATTGACGGAAAGAGCATTGCTGATGTCTGTTTCATGAGCATAAATGAATGCTTAGATTTTTTTCAAAAATTAAAACTTGATAAGACTGATTCTCAAATTGCTGAAAGCATTTTGAAAGAAGTTTGTGCAAGACTTAAGTTTTTGCTTGATGTTGGTTTGAATTATTTAACACTTTCAAGAAGCGCTGAAAGTTTAAGCGGTGGTGAATCACAAAGAATTAGGCTTGCAACTCAAATAGGTAGCGGACTTGTTGGTGTTTTGTACATTTTGGACGAACCAAGCATTGGACTTCATCAAAAAGATAATGATAGACTTTTAAACACTCTTGTTAAGCTTCGTAATCTTGGAAACACACTTATTGTTGTTGAACATGATGAGGACACAATTAGATCAGCGGACTATATTGTTGATGTTGGTCCAATGGCAGGTGTTCATGGCGGAGAAATTGTTGTTGCAGGTTCGCTTCAAGATGTTATGAACTGTAAAAAAAGTATGACTGGGCAATATTTAAGTGGTGTTAGAAAAATTGTTGTTCCTGAAAAACGCAGAAATGCCATGAGAGGCTTTATAAGGGTTGAGGGAGCTTCACAAAACAATTTACAGGCAGTTGATGCAAACTTTCCTATTGGACTTTTTACAGTTGTTACAGGCGTTTCTGGAAGTGGAAAGAGTAGCCTTGTTAATGAAGTTTTGTATCCAGCACTCTCAAACAAAATTAACAGAAGTGAAATGGAAGAAGGAACTTATAAAAAAATTGTCAACTTTGAAGAAATTGACAAAGTGATTTCAATTGACCAAAAACCTATTGGAAGAACTCCAAGAAGCAATCCTGCAACATACACAGGAATTTTTACTCTTGTTCGTGAATTGTTTGCAAGCACTGTTGATGCCAAAGAAAGAGGTTTTGCAGCTGGTAGATTTTCTTTTAATGTTAGTGGTGGAAGATGTGAGGCTTGTGAAGGTGATGGTGTCAAAAAAATTGAAATGTACTTTTTGCCAGATGTTTATGTGCCTTGCGAAGTTTGCAAGGCAACAAGATATAACAGAGAAACTTTGGAAGTAAAATATAAAGGTAAAAACATTTCTGACATTTTGGAAATGACAGTTGAAGAAGCACTAGAATTCTTTAAGAACATTCCAAAGATTTTTAACAAAATCAAAACACTTCATGATGTTGGACTTGATTATATCAAACTTGGACAAAGTGCAACCACACTTTCTGGCGGTGAAGCGCAAAGAGTTAAACTTGCAACTGAACTTGCCAAGCGTTCAACTGGAAAAACAATTTTTGTCCTTGATGAACCAACGACAGGACTACATGCCTATGATGTTCATAAACTTATTGACATTTTAAACAGACTTGTTGATGCAGGCAACACTGTTGTTGTTATTGAACACAATTTAGATGTTATCAAATGTGCAGACTACATAATTGATCTTGGACCTGAAGGTGGAAGTGGCGGTGGAAGGATTATTGCTACTGGAACTCCAGAAGAAATTTCAGAAAATCCTGTTTCTGAAACTGGAAAATTTTTAAAAAAGTTTTTAAAACAATAAAAAATTCTTAGAAATAAAATTTGGTTGAGTTGTGAAAATTGAAAAAGTTGCATGTTGTGTTACTTTGCTTTGAACCATAAAATGGGATAAATTAAAATTTACTAATTGAAGAGTTTTGCAAAGTTCTTAAATAATTTTTTGTTCTTTTAAATATAAGTTTTTTAATAAAGTAAATAAAAAAATGAGCAATTGCTCATTTTTCTTTATAAAATTCTTGTTTCCTTAATTTCTTTCTTTATTGCGTGTAATCTTTCATTGTGTGTATTTACATATGATTTCATTACATTTAATTTTATATCATCATTTCTACTTTTTACATTCAATTCAATAAAAACATTATCTAAGATGTTTGAAGCTTCTTTGGCTTTTTTCTCATATTCTAAAACATCATATAAAATTACTTCTTTCAAAATTTTTGAATTTTCAATTAGTTTGCTTGTTTCAATTAAGTCTAAAGCAACTGAATCTGACAAAGATTTGCTAATGTCAATATTGCCAGCTTCAACATCTCTAAGCACATCTAATGAATAATCGGTTTCCTTTATTTTTTTATTTATATATTTAAGAAGTTCAATATTTTTTAAAATCGTTTCTGATTTACAGCCAAGATCTGTTTTCAAATATTCTTTTTCCGGTTGTAAAGTTTTAACTGCTTGTTTGATTAACTTTGAAGAAAATTTTTTTAATTTAAAAAATCCCATATATTTCTCCTTTATTTGTCCTTAAATTTTATCATACAAAATATCTAAAATCAATACCTAATAATTTTTTTCTCCGCTATTTCCATTATTATATCGGCTAAGAATAATTAATTTTAAAACATTTTATGAAAATTGTTCCATCTTTACAATTGCTTCAATCAATGGTAATATATTGATATTAGGATAAAGGTGAAATATGAAAGAAAATTTTTATAATCAAAAAGTTTTGGTTGAAGTTTGTAAAAATGGTCATACGCAAAAATGTATTGGGCTCACAAGAGAAGGAAGTCAACTTGTTAAACTTTTTAACAATTATGTTCCAAAAAACGATAAGGCTTTGAATATTGTTGGAATTCATGATTATAACTATAATATTCCAGTTGTTGTGAAATTCCGTGGTCAAAAAAAGCAAGCCTTTTTGGCAGTGTCGTCAGGATATGTCAACATTGAAAACCAATTGTTTGATATTGACGAAATGATATTTGTTCATTGCGGAAAAATAAATAGACAAGACAAACAAGAAAATGTATGTAATGAAGATTATTTTGGATAATTGATTTGAAACTTTTAAACCCTTTTGAAGCAAATGCTTTAAAGGGGTTTTTTGAAACATATGCAGGGTTGCAAAATATGGTTTAAAAAAATGACATAGCTAATCATAACTGCTGTGGTTGAATTTTATGATACCATGCAATTTTGTTTAACAAGAGAAATTGAATATGTGTTTTAAACTATAAACAAAAAATTTGAATGGGAAGAGTTTCATGAAATATTATTTTTAAAAAATATTTTGAAAATTTGTTCCATAAATATGTGAATATCCTATTAAGTGAAAAATGATTAAATCTACATTTTCTTTTGCATGTTCGTAGTCGTTATTTTCAGTGGCATTTTTGAGTTTGACGATTGAAATTCCTACATCTTGAATTTCTTTGTGATTAGAAAAAGTGCAAAGAATTTGCTCTCTATGAGTCCAATTTTCTTTGATGGTATCAATTTTTTGAAGTAATAAAGTTTGATTGGAAAAATCTGTTAAAACAATTTCTTCAATTTCTTGAACTTCAGCAATTGTGTTGTTTAGCATTGTTCTATAAACAATTTGCTCAGTTAATCCAACTAAAAACAAAACGACTACAATGATTATAATACCCCATTTCTTTTTCATTAACTTTGCTCCTTACTTTTTTTGGGGGAGAAATATATTGTGCTTATTTCCTTTCCTATTTCTTGAATTAAAAATTCATTGTTATTTGCTGTTTTACTTAAAAATATTACATTTTCAATTTTATTAACATTGTTTTTTTTCAACAACTTAAGAATTTTGTTTTTTGAATATTTTTCATTACGCATATTTTCATCTTGAAATTTTCCATCTGCAATTATGTAATCTTGTATTTTGTTTTTTTCATTTGGAAGTTTTAAATCTGCTCTTTTAATTGGAGTCGAACTGCTTTTTGGCATGATGCTAAGAGTTCCATTTGTTTCCATAATTGCATAGGCAACTTCTTTTATGTCAAAAAAACCACCATTTCTAAGAAGCTCTGTTAAATCTTCTACTGAAAGATTTAATTCTTTAAGAGATTGATAATCAATTTCATTTGAGTGTATAATCACAATTGGTTTGCCACTGATTAGCTCTCCCGCTTTTTTGTTTACACGAGAAATCGTTGTAATCAAAAAATGAATTACAACAAGTGTTAAAAGTGGAATCAATCCATACAAAAGAGGTATTCCAGTTTCAGCCATTGGAATGGTTGCAAGATCTGCAATGATGAGTGCAAGAACAAACTCAAATGGTTGCATTTGACCAATCTGTCTTTTACCCATAATTCTAAACAGAAGAATAACAAACAAATAAATAATTGTTGATCTGATTATAATTGTAAACATGTTCCTATTTTGCTCAAAAGAAAAAATGTTATACCAAACTTAAAATTATTCGTATACAAGAATTTAATCAATAAAAAAAACAAACAATAGTAATTTGACAACATTCTAAAATTAAAAATAATAAATTAATAATTAAATAATTAAATAATTAAAAATAATAAATTAATAATTAAATAAATAATTAAATAAATAATTAAATAAATAATTAAATAAAATAAATAATAAATTATTAATTAATCAAAATAATTATAAATTTTTAAATTTGCAAGATATAAATCTTGTTTTGTTGACAAATAGGGCGGTTTAGATAGGTAATTTTGTCTAATATGTTAATATTAATAAATATTTGATAATTAATTTAATAAATAAAATATTAATAAAAATATATAAAATAAAAACTAATTAATTAACTAATAAATTAAATTAATTAATTAAAATATTTAAAATTAAATAATCTAATTTCCACTTATTTATTTATTTATTTTTAAAATATTATTAGAATATTTTATTGTTTAATTTTATTATAATTGTTTTTTGTTTCATGAGTACATTTGAAAAAAATGTTAAACATTTGGTACAAGTTTTTGCTTGCGTCGTTTTTTAATTTTTTTATAGGTTTCTTTAATTGAGTTTGCTTTTTGTTTAAATTTTATAAAGTAAGTATCAAAACTTACAATCTTAAAGATTTGGCAAAGAACAACATAAAAAATTGCACCTAGTGAACAAGAAATTGCAAGCGTGAAAAAATCTGTGAAGAAATTTGAAAGAAGTCCACAAGTGAAAGAAGTTATTGCTGCGGACGGAACGACAAGTAAACCCATTATAATAAGCGGTTTAAAAATTATATAGTTTGAATTGGTTTTTCTTTTTAAAAGTGAAATGTTTAAAACGCTTGTTAGAATCATGCAGAGTCCCATGCCATAACCAAGTGATTTTATTCCTATATATTTTGGAAGTAGCCAAATGCAAAGAATTAAGATTAATGAACCCAAAACATAATTCTTGAAACTTTTGGTTTCAAGACCAAGTGCATTCAAAAAGGCTGATGTAATGTTGGTGATTCCCATTGGAACCATTATCCAAGCAAAAGATGATAACAAAATTCCACTTTGAATGTTTCCAAAAAAGAATTTTCCTATTGTTTCTCCAGCACCTATGAAAATTGGCACAAAAAACAATGAAACAAAAATGCAAAAATTTAAACTTGATTGAACCCTGGAAATGATATGTTCATTTTTGCCAAGAGAATTTGCTTGAGAAATGTCAGGAATTAGTGCCATTGAAAGTGAACTTACAAGTGTGCTAGGAATGAAAAGAAGTGGAAGTGTCATTCCAGTTGCAATGCCGAGCATTGACAGAGCAGAACTTGTTGTGTAACCAGATGCAACAAGCTGAATTGGAATGATTATTGCAATAAGTGGTTGAACAAGGCTTCCAGCAATTCTAACACCTGTTACAGGAGCGGCACTTTTTACAATTTTTTTAATTGTTGGTTTTCCAAGCCTTCCGCCACTTTTAAAATACATAATTGCAACCAAAATCATAGAAAGTGCACATGCAATTGAAAGCGATGCACCAGCAGAAATTGCTTTGTCAAGTACTGAAAAAGTTCCAATAAGCATAAGTACGCATATTCCAATTCGAGCCACTTGCTCAAAAAGTTCAACTATGCAAACTGCAAAATAATTTTGCTTGCCCCAAAAATATCCTCTGAAGACTGAATATATTCCACTAAAAACAACACTTGGCAAAAGTACAATCAAAATCTTTATGCAATTTTCATCTGTTAATATTGCTGAAAGAAAGTTTCTAAAAATCAAAACAACTAAGCAAAGAATCACGCTTGAAATAAACGCAATTAAAAGTGCTCCGCTAACAATTTTTGCATTATTCTTTTTTGAATCTATTCCAGTTTCAGCACTTGTAAGTTTGCTTACAGTTAATGGAAGTCCGCTTGCTACAATGGTTAACAAAACAGCAAAGATTGAAAAAGCAAGTTGGTACATTCCAAGTGCTTCAGCACCTATTGTTCTTGAAAGAAAAATTCTTAAGAAAAAACCTGCAAAGCGGGTTAGAATTGTGAACAAGGTTATAAGAGCGACAGCTTTAACAATTGATTGTGATGCTTTTTTCATAGTTTATATTATTAAAGAAATATTGGTTTTAGTCTTAAATTTTACATTTTAAAGAATGCTTAATAAATTTGTTTCATAAGATAGTTTGATTTGGAGGAAATTTTATGAGCATCGAACTAGTTAGTCGAAGATTTGACACAATCATTTTAAAAGCTCAAAGAGGAGATACTTGGGCAAAAGTTGCTGAAGCTTTTAATGTTTCAGAAAACATTTTGAAAAATGAAAACAGAACCACAAAAGAACTTGAAAGTGGACAATATTTTGTTGTGCCACAGATTTATTCAAAGGTGCATATTATTCAGCCAACTGAAACCCTTGAATCGATTTGCTCAAAGTTTGGAATTTCTGAGCGAGAATTTAAACAAGTAAATAGTGGTAGTTCATTTTTGTATGTAGGAAAAAAAGTCTATTTGCCAGATAAAGACTGATTTTTTAAATATTTTTATTTTTTTTATGATGAGTTTGCCTTTATTTTTTGCTTCCATTTTATAAAGCCTTGTGTTATCATCGGAACATAAGGAAGACATTAAAATGGGAAGATTTGTTCACCTTCACAATCACACTGAGTTCTCACTTCTAGATGGAATTGCGAAGATTAAAAAACTTGTTGAAGTTGCTGCCGGCAGGGGTGATGGAGCTGTTGCAATAACAGACCACGGCAATATGTATGGTGTTTTGCAGTTTTACAAAACTTGCCTTGAAAAACAAATTAAACCGATTATTGGTTGCGAATTTTATTGTTGTCATGATCGTGAGGCAAAAAGTGGCAGACCTGACACAGCACACTTGATTTTGCTCGCCAAAAATGATATTGGTTATCACAATCTTTTAAAGCTCCAAACAGTTGCATATTTGGAAGGTTTTTATTATAAGCCCCGTATTGATTACAAAGCTCTTGAAAAACGCTGTGAGGGTCTTATTTGCCTTAGCGGTTGTTTGGCGGGACATATTCCTCAAATGCTTCTTAGTGGCAATGAAACTGGAGCGGAAGAACTTGCCGTTAAGCTAAGAGATATGTTTGCTCCCGGTGATTTTTACATTGAACTACAAAACCACGGACTTCCAGAACAAATTGAAATTTTGCCTAAGCTCTACAATCTTGCCAAGAAAATTGGTGTTAAGGTTGTTGCAACAAATGACTGCCATTACATTGCTCGTGAAGACGCTGAAATGCAAGATGTTCTTTTGTGCGTTCAAATGGGAAAGCAAATTGATGACCCTGATCGTATGAAATTCACAGGCAGTGAGTTCTATGTGAAAAGTTATGATGAAATGCTTGAAGCAATGAAAGGTTTTGAAGAATCACTCGCAACCACAATTGAAATTGCGGATAAATGTGATGTTACAATTCGTTCAAAAGCACATGGTGAAATTCATGATGTCAAAATTGATGACAAATACATTTTGCCAGCTTCAAAAAACTTTATTCCTACATATAAAACAGACAATGGTCAAGAAAACTTTGAATTTTTGCAAGACCAAACATACAAAGGTATTGTTAAAAAATATGGGGAGATTACTCCTGCTCTTAAAGAAAGAGCTGATTATGAACTTAAAGTTATTCATGATCAAGGCTTTGTTGATTACTTTCTTGTTGTTTGGGACTATGTAAATTATGCTCGTGAACATGATATTCCTGTTGGCCCTGGAAGAGGCAGTGGAGCAGGTAGCTTGGTTGCATACGCAATTAGCATAACTCTTGTTGACCCAATTAAATATGACCTTATCTTTGAGCGTTTCATTCACAAAGAGCGTGTTTCCATGCCTGATTTTGATGTTGACTTTTGCATGGATAGAAGAATGGAAGTTGTTGAGTATGTTCGTCAAAGATATTCTCCAACAAATGTTTCCATGATTGTAACTTTTGGAACAATGGCAGCAAAAAACGCAATAAGAGATGTTGCAAGAGTTTTAAGAATGCCATATTCTGAAGTTGATAAACTCACAAAACCAATCCCAGCCAAACTTCCTGATGGAATCAAAAAACCACCCGTTTTAAAATATTATTTTGGAACAACTGGAAAAGAAGAAGACAAAAGATTTATTATTCCTGAACTTAGGAAAATTTTTGATGAAGATGAATTTGTTCGCAAAGTTGTAAGTATGGCAATTAAGCTTGAAGGAAGTCCAAGAAATTGCAGTACCCATGCTGCGGGCGTTTTGATTGCTCCCGGACCTGTTGATGATTATGTGGCTGTTTCGAAAAATGGTGAAGATGTTTCAACACAAGCAAACATGATTGAACTTGAAGAGCTTGGACTTTTGAAAATGGACTTTTTGGGTTTAAGAACTCTTACCGATATTGATAAAGCCATCAAAATGATTAAGAAAAACAAAGGTATTGATGTTGATTTCTATGCCATGGATTATAATGACCCAGAAATCTATAGCCTTATTGGAAGCGGAAACACTGAAGCCATATTTCAACTTGAAAGTGGCGGTATGAAAAAGTTTATGGCTGAACTTAAACCAACCAGCCTTGAAGATATTATTGCGGGAATTTCTTTGTATCGTCCCGGACCTATGGACAGCATTCCAAAATACATTCACAACAAAGAGCACCCTGATGAAATTGTTTATGAAGACCCTTGCCTTGAAAACATTTTGAATGTAACTTATGGTTGCATTGTTTACCAAGAACAAGTTATGAAAGTTGTTCAAGTTATGGCTGGATTCAACCTTGGACAAGCCGACAATGTTCGCCGTATTATGAGTAAGAAAAAGAAAGACAAAATGGTTTATGAAAAGGAAAAGTTCATAAATGGTTGGGAAGATCCAAAAGGAATTTCTTCAATTCCCGGAGCAATTAAAAAAGGCATTTCAAAAGAAGTTGCAGAAAAAGTTTGGGGCGAAATGGAATCGTTTGCTTCATATGCGTTCAACAAATCTCATGCTGCTGCCTATGCGTATTTAAGTTACCAAACTGCTTATCTTAAACGCTACCATTTGGTTGAATTTTTGTGTGCTGTAATTAACAACAGAATCAATAATATTGATGAAATCAAACATTATTGTTTGTACGCAAAAACTGAAAAAATTGATATTTTACCACCTGATGTAAACAAGAGTGAAACATATTTTTCAACAGAAAATGGTGCAATAAGATTTGGTCTTGCGGGTTTAAAAAATGTTGGAATTGGTGTTGTTGAAGGAATCATTAAAGAACGCACTGAACACGGTGAGTTTAAGTCTTTTGAAGATTTTGTTTCAAGAGTGCCAACGCAGGCACAAAACAAAAAGTGTTTGGAAAGTTTGATTTTTGCGGGAGCTTTTGATTCGTTCAAGGCTTATCGTTCTCAACTCATGCAAATTTATGAAATGATTGTTGACAGAGTTGCTAAAGACAAAAAATCAATTTCAACAGGGCAATTTTCATTGTTTGACGGTTCTTTTGATGGTGTGATTTCTCAAAAACCTGTTGAACTGCCAAACATTAAAGAATTTTCTTTGCAAACAAAGTTGAAGTTTGAAAAAGATATTGTTGGATTATACATAAGTGGACACCCTCTTGATCAATTCATCGACAAAATGTCTTCATACAATTTTGATTCAAGAATGTTGGAAACTGAAAAAGAAGATGAAATTGATGACCAAGCTCAAGTTGAAGAAACAACAAACGAAGATTCGCTTGCTGATGGAACAAATGTTATATGCGGTGGCATTATTGTTGAAATCAAAAAAGTTTTAACAAGAGCATCAAAGTCTGAAATGGCAATTCTTACAATTGAAGATTTGTATGGAAATTTTGAAGCTATGCTTTTTCCAAAGCAATATGAAAGATACGGACAAGTTCTTGAAGAGGATATGATTGTTTCATTAAGGGGTAAATATTCAAAGCGTGATGGACAAAGTGCAATTATTCTTGCTGAAAACATTACGATTTGCAAAAAAGAAGAAGAATCTCCACAATCTGAAAATGAAAAACCTGCCACACAAAAATTGTGCTTAAGATTTGACATGCAAGATGCTGATTTTTTGGAAAAAATCACTTCAATACTTTCAGCTTATCAAGGGGAAAGTGAAGTTCTTATTCAATCTTCAAAGGAAAAGAAATTATACAAGTTGAAATATTTGGTAAGAATATGCGATCCGCTTCTTGCTGAACTTGAAGGAAAGCTTTCTAAGGAAGATATAAAAGTAATATAATATTGGGGTGACACCAAAAAAAATATAGCTGATACGCAAAACTATTGGGGTGACACCAAAAAAAATATAGCAGATACGCAAAATTGTCATTTTGCTAACTTGCTATTTTTTTGGTTTCCCTCCCAGCTCCCTTTCCTGCAGAAGGGTTCGTTCAAAAAAAGTTACGGCTGAACTAAATTCGTGCAGATTTTTTGAACTCCGAATTATTTTTTTTAAAATTTTATACTATTTCTTATTAGTAATTTTTTTTCGTTTTTAATTTTTATTAAATAGTGTTTTAATTAATTATTGGATTTTCCTTCTTTAGCTCCCTTTCCTTTTAAGGGCTTTGCAGTAAAATATCTTGCCCGAACTAAATTTGGACATAATTTTTTTGCTCCAATCTTGCTATGAAAATTAAATAATCAATTTTTCATTTAAAAAAAATGAGATGAAAATTTAAGCTATGGTTTTATTTAAAAAACTGATAATTAAATTGTTTTTCATACTCCATTTTTGAGATAGAAATTTATATTAAAAATTCTTTTTTTAACTCCATGAATACCAAGTATAAAAATGACTAAAAATAGTTTCAATCATTTTATTTGACATTTAATAACGAATATGAAAAAATTAATTCATTATTATTTAAGGAGTTGAAAATGAAAATTGGTGTTTTGACAAGTGGTGGAGATGCTCCCGGAATGAATGCATGCCTTGCAAATATTGCTGAAGAATGCGAAAGGCTTGGTTATGAACTTGTTGCTTTTATTGGTGGATACAAAGGGCTTATGGACAATGACACAATAAAGCTTGGGCGTAAGGCAGTTCAAAACATTTCTCATCTTGGTGGTTCAATAATCAAAAGCATGAGATGTCCTGAGTTTAAAACTCCACAAGGTGTTGCAAAAGGCATAAAAACTCTTAAAGAAAACAAAATCGATTGTCTTATTGCAATTGGTGGCGATGGCACATTTAATGGGCTTAGAGAACTTGCAGCAAAAGATATTCATGTTATTGGAATTCCTGCAACAATTGATAATGATCTTTTTTATCTTGACAAAACACTTGGCTTTGACACAGCGGTAAACACTGTTACTGAAGCAATTGTTAAAATTAAAGAAACAATGCTAAGTATGAATAGGGGTTGTTTTTTGGAAGTTATGGGAAGATTTTGCGGAGATATTGCACTGTATTCTGGTGTTGCTTCAAAAGCAAATGTAATTATGCTTCCAGAAAGACCACTTACTTTTGAACAAGTACTTGCAAAAGTTAAAAAATGTGTTAAACAAGGCGAAGAAAGCCCTATGATTGTTGTAAGTGAAAATCTTATAAACATTTATGATTGGGCTCGTAGGCTTCAAGAAGAAACTGGAATTGAATTTAAGGCTAATGTTCTTGGATATCTTCAAAGAGGTGGCAGACCAACAGTTTATGATAGGCTTATTGCACTTCAGTTTGGAATTGGAGCTGTTCATATGGCGGCGGTTAATAAAACAAGTTGTGCTCTTGGAGTTATTAATGACAAAATTGTTCCTGTGTCTTTTGGAGTTGCACTTTCAGCACCAAGCGATTTCAATTTTGATCTTTTGAAACTTGTTGATTTTTAAAACAAAAAGGCTGTTATTCAAACAGCTTTTTTATTTTTTTTAAAGAACAATTTAATTAATAATGATTGAATTAAAGTAAATCAAAATAATTAAGCATAACAAAGAAACATCAAGTTTTTCGTTTGGCAAAGATAAAACCATAATTTCAGTTTATTTTTAAAAAATTAAACAATCTTTTCAAGATAAAAGTTTATCGCTTGTTAACATTTAAAAATATAGACTGTAATTTTTCTACAGTCTATTTTTTTAATTTCAGGTAAAAAGCTGTTTTTTCAATTATTAGTCAGCAGATTTTTTTGTTCTGCCAGTAAGAATTGCATCTGAGCCTCTGCCATAAGCACTGTCACGAAGAACATTTAAACGACCTTCTTGACGGAAAACTTGAAATATAAGCCAAAGAGCTGCGATACCAATAATGATATATAGTATACTTGCTACAAGACTTGCTCCTCCAAATATTCCTGCAATTATGTCAAATCTGAATGCTCCTACCAAGAACCAGTTGATTGCTCCGAGCACAACTAAGATAAAAGATATAAGTGTAAGCATATAATCCTCCTTTAAGATTTTTACTATTATGAGTAAATTTTTAAATTTAATTCAACAAGTTTATAAAAGATATGGTATTGATTTTTGGAGGTTTTGCAGTTATAATTTAATAACAATATAAATTTGTTGATAGGAGCATTAGGTATGACAGAAGAAACAGAATTTTTATTAAATACAGAATTTATTGATATTTGGTGCAGAAAACTCCTTGATGAATTGAATGGAGATGTGTTTGTTGAATTTGGTGCAACTTATAGCACTTCTGAATTAGTTAATTTGGCTGAGAAAGGACATCTTGAGTCAATTGCATTGCTTTTTGTTGATTGCATAAGACAAGACAAGCCATTTGATAATGAAAAAATTATTAAAATTGCTGAAAATATTGCTTTGCATTTTGACAAAATTAAAAATGCTGATGAAAACTTTGTTTTGAACAGTTTTGCGTTATGTGTTAGTAAAGGCTTAATTAATGTTTCGGAATTGACAAAAAATTTTATAGAAAAAAAATTTATTCAAATGAATTCTACTTTAAATCAAACCTACAAAAAAAATGATGTTTTTGAAATTGGAATGATTGTTTATTACATGCCAATGATGTGTAACAAAGATATTTACAAAACAAGCATTGCTTTAGAATTTTTGTCAAAGCTTTTTAATTATGACTACAGCAATCCATGTATTGAAAATCTTAATAAAACAATTGAAAAAGAATTTTCAAAAAAACAACCTAATGTTAACTTTTATGAAAAGTTTGCATATGCTAGACAATGTGTAACAAATGTATATTTGAATAAGGTTAAATTTGAGGATATGACCTTAGATAGAGAATATAAAAAACAAACTGAAGTTGCTCTTTTTGGAAAAGAAATTTTTCCATCATCTAGAAATAATAAATTGATTTCAACACGCTTAAAGAATGGAAAAGATTTGAGAGAAACAAAAGCTTTATTGAAACAAATATCAAATCAAGCTAAAGAATTTAATAGTGAACTTAAGAAAATTATGGCTTTTGATGAAAGTGAAAAATCTTTGAATACAACCCAAAAGTCTTCGGAACAATCAAACGAAATTATTATGTAAAAAAGCAAACCTTCAGAAAAATGATGAAGAAATTCATCATTTTTTTGTTTGCCAAGGGCAATTGATTTTAATTACTGTAAAAATTATGATAAGTAAAAAAATAAAAAAAATATTATGCTTTTATATTATTTATTAATTTTTTCATTAAAATATTTTTTATAAATTTTCTTTTAGGTTTTTTCAAAGTTTTGAAGGGGTTTTTTACACTTTATAAACTCCAAAATAGTGTTACTTTTTTTCATGACAAACCTTATAAAGCTTTCTTTATGCCAAAAATAACCACATTTCAACAAAAATTGATTGATAGAAACAAAATGCTATGATATAATGCTTGGGTTAATTAAAAAGGAGATAAAATGAACTACACATCTGAAAAATTGAATAAGTCAAAACAAAAATTCACAGTTACATTTGAAAAAACTGAGTGGGAAAAGTTTTTGACACAAGCATTTGAAAAAACAAAAGGAAAGTTTAAGGTTCAAGGATTCCGTGACGGAAAAGCTCCAAGAAACCTTATTGAAAAACAATATGGAGAAATGTGTTTTTTTGATGAAGCATTAGATATTGCTTTTCATGAAGCATATTCAGAAATATTGCATAAAGAAACTTCTTTCACACCAATTGAAAGCCCAAGTTTAGCTCTCAATTCTATTGATGAAAAGGGTATTAGCTTCTCTCTTGAAGTTGAAGGACTTCCAGAAGTTGTTCTTTCTAAAAAGAAAGGATTTGGTGTTGTTAAAGGCACTCCAAATGTTAAAGAAGAACTTGTTGACGCAGAGCTTATGATGCTCCAAGATAAACAAGCAAGATTTATTGAAGCTTCTTCTCGTGAAGCAAAAAATTCTGACACTGTTACAATTGATTTTTCTGGAAGCATTGATGGAGTGAAATTTGAAGGCGGAACTGGAAAAGATTATCGCTTGGTTCTTGGTAGCCACAGTTTCATTGACACATTTGAAGATCAAATTGTTGGCATGAAAACTGGTGAAACTAAAGATGTTAATGTTAAATTCCCAGAAGAATATCAAGCAAAAGAACTTGCTGGAAAAGATGCAATCTTTGAAGTTAAACTTTCAAAAATTGAAGAAAAAGAATTGCCAGCACTTGACGACACATTTGCTTCAAACTCTTCTGAATTTGAAACACTTGACGCACTTAAGGCAAGCATAAAAGAAAAGCTTATGAAAGAAGCAGAAAAAAGAACTCAGCAAGAATTTGAAAATTCTCTTATCAATGCAATTGTTGAGAGCGCAACAGTTGAAGTTCCATCAGCAATGATTGAACGACAAATTGACGCACTTCTTGCCGAATTTGAGCAAACACTTGCTTATAGAGGTTTGAAACTTCAAGATTATGTTAATTATACTAAGAGTTCAATAGAAAAAATTCGTGAACAAAGAAAGAACGAAGCTGAACACATTGTTAAAACAAGACTTGTTCTTGGAAAACTTATCGATGAAGAAAAAATTGAAGTGAAAGAAGAAGAAGTTGAAGCAAAAATCGCTACTCTTGCTGAAAATAGAAAAAAGAGTGTAGAAGAAATGAAAAAACTTTTAAGCGAAAAAGATTTAGCATATCTTGAAAATGATATCATCATGGACAAAGTTGTTGCTTATCTAGTTTCAAACAACTAACATATAATGAAAAGAAGGGGAAATATAAATGCTTATTCCAATGGTAGTGGATCAAACCAGTACAGGTGAAAGATCCTATGATATTTATTCAAGATTGCTTGAAGACAGAATCATTTTTCTTACAGGCGAAATTAATGATCAAATAGCAAACATTGTTGTGGCACAATTGATTTACCTTGAAGGCAAAAATCCAGATAAAGATATATTCTTGTATATCAACAGTCCCGGTGGAAGTGTTTCAGCTGGGCTAGCAATTTTTGACACAATGAACTATATTAAATGTGATGTGTCAACAATTTGTATTGGGCTTGCTGCTTCAATGGGTGCATTTTTGCTTGCTAATGGAGCAAAAGGAAAAAGATTTGCTCTTTCAAACAGTGAAATGTTAATTCACCAACCACTTGGTGGAGCTCAAGGTCAGGCAAGCGACATTTCAATTCAGGCAAGACAAATTGAAAAAGCAAAAAAGCTTATAAATCAAATTTTGTCAGAAAAAACAGGTCAACCACTTGAGAAAATTGAAAAAGATACAGATCGTGATTTTTATATGGATTCTGAAGAAGCAAAAAAATATGGACTCATTGACAAAATTTTTCACACTAGATAAAAAATTTTCAACATTATAAAAAGGAAACTATTAAATGAAAGAAACAAGCAAACTTTTTTGCTCATTTTGTGGCAAACCACAGCACCTAGCCAAAAAACTCGTGGCAAGTCCAAATGGCTCAACATACATTTGTGATGAATGCGTTAATGTTTGCATGGAAATTATTGGGCTTGAAGTTAAAGAACAAAAAAAAGATGATCAAATTGTTCTTCCAAATCCATCAGATTTAAAAAAAGAACTTGATAATTATATTATTGGGCAAGATGAAGCGAAACGAGTTCTTTCAGTTGCTGTGTATAATCACTACAAAAGAATCAACTACAATTTGTTATCAAAAAAAGATAAAAACATGGTTGATGAAATTGAACTTGAAAAAAGCAACATTTTGATGATTGGACCAACAGGTTGTGGAAAAACATTGCTTGCTAAAACTCTTGCAAAAATTTTAAAAGTTCCCTTTGCCAGTGCCGATGCAACAACTTTGACAGAAGCAGGATATGTTGGTGAAGATGTTGAAAACATTTTGCTTAAACTTATTCAAAATGCAGATTATGACATTGAAAAAGCACAACGAGGTATTGTTTATATTGATGAAATTGACAAAATTGCTCGCAAAACGCAAAATGTCAGCATAACCCGTGATGTTTCTGGTGAAGGTGTTCAACAAGCACTTTTAAAAATTTTGGAAAGCACTGTTGCAAATGTTCCACCACAAGGTGGAAGAAAGCACCCTCATCAAGAAATGATTCAAATTGACACCACAAACATACTTTTTATTTGTGGTGGAGCATTTATTGGTCTTGACAAAATTATTGAACAAAGAAAAAATGATTCATCACTTGGTTTTAATGCAAGTGTTAAAACAAGAGAAGAACTTGATAAATTTTCAGTATATAAAGATGTTCAACCACAAGATCTTATTAAATCGGGTTTGATTCCAGAATTTGTTGGCAGACTTCCAGTTGTAATTAGTGTTCATGACTTAGATGAAGAAGCACTTGTAAAAATTTTGAAAGAACCAAAAAATAGCATAATTAAACAATACAAAAAAATGTTTATGATTGACGGAATAGAAATTGACTTTTCTGAAGAATTTATTAGGCAAGTAGCCCAAAAAGCAATTAAATTAAAAACAGGTGCAAGAGGACTCAGAACAATTCTTGAAGATTGCATGTTAGATCTTATGTTCAAAGTTCCAAACCAAGAAAATGTTGAAAAAATCATTATTGGCGACAATTTTCTTAATGGAAAAGAAGAACCTGTGTTTGTGTTTAAAAAGAAAGTTCAAGAAGAAACAGCTTAGACTTTGATATCCAAAAATCGCAAAAGAAAGTGATGAAAATGTATTTCATCACTTTTTTTGCTTGCTATGTCGCCCAAAAATCTGTTTGAGCAGTCCGTTATTGAGGCAATGTAGCTCAGCTCACAATAAAAAGTTAGAATTTTTTGTTAAAATTTGAATTTTAATGGTATGAGCGTTAAAATTTGAATGGAATAATTGTTTTTTACGAATTTTTCTGATATAATGTATAACATTAGTTAAGGAGTTTAAATGAGCAAAAAAGCAATGAGTAGCAAAATTGTAACCGCTCAAGAAGAGGGCGAAAAGATTTTGCATGAACAAGATGAAATTTCTGCAAAAGAAGACAATATTACAACTGCAAAAAAATTATTTGGTCGAATAGAAGAAGCTCCTGTTGTTGTTAAAACTGAAGAGCCTGAATGGAAAAAAAATCTTGTTGTTAAATTTGACAAAGTATCACTCAAATTTACAAAAGAATTTTATGCTCTTTTCAATGTTTCATTTGAAGCTTTTGAAGGTGAAAACATTGCAATTTTAGGTGAAAATGAATGTGGGAAAACTAGCATTTTAAGGCTTATTGCTTCACTTGAAACTCCTTGTACTGGAACAATTAAAATGTTTAATAAAAAGCCAAGTAAAAAACTTTTTCAAAAAGAAGTAATGCTTGGATTTCTTCCTGAAAATCCAGTTTTTTTAACAAAAAAGACTGTGCTAGAAAACATGGTTTATGTCAAAAGAATAAGAGAAAAGAAAACTCGTACTGACTCTGATGTTGCAAGCGGTGTTTTGTTTGATATGGGACTAGTTGAACTTAAAAACAAAAAAATTAGTGAACTTTCATATTTCCAAAAACAATGCTTGGCAGTTGCAAGATTAAAATTTAGACCTATGGACGCAATTCTTCTTGACGGTGTTTTTGACAAAATGACTGAAGAAGAAATTAAATTATTTATGGATTTAATTGATAAAGTAAAAAATGAAAAAACACTAATTGTTTTTACTACTATTGACATTTTAACTGCAAAAAAATATTCAACAAGAATCATCAAAATTGAAAACGGAAGTATACTGGGGTAACACCAAAAAAATTAAGCGGGTACGCAAACTTTGTTTGCTAACTCGCTATTTTTTCGGTTTCCCTCTGAAGCTCCCTTTCCTATTAAGGGGATCGTTCAAAAAATCTTTTGCCCGAACTAAATTCGTGCAGATTTTTTCGAACTTCATATTTTTTGATTGAATTATTCTGAAATTTATCATCATTAAAAACTTCTATTGTTAAGTTTGAACTCCGTATGAGTTATCACCCCAGTAGTCACCCCAATATTAGCTATTTGTTTTCAATATACTTTTTTATGGAAAGTAAATTTAAAAAAATCACAGCATCTTCAAGATTTCTTAAATTTAATCCTGTAAGCGATTGTATTTTGTCTAATCTATATATAAGAGTGTTTCTATGCATAAAACCGGTTTTGCTACTTTTTGAAATGTTTAAATTATTTTTGAAAAAATGTTCGGCCATTTGTAATAGTTCTTCATCAGAAAGAACTGTTTTTATATTTTTATTTTCAAACACTAATTTGTATTTTTCAGTGTTAAGTGGATCAAAACAATTCAAAAGGTGTTCAGTAGAAAAAATTCCTCGAACATTGCTTTCAAGATTTTCAAAAACAATTTCACACATTGATTTGTTTTTCATTTTACTTCCTTTGCTTCTTTTTTCTTGTGTAAAGAAAAGAGTATAAACCAATGGTTAAACAGGCTAAAAGGATTGACAAGGCAGTGATTGTTAGGGCAGACACACCATCAGGCCGAACAAAAGCAGTTACCACATATAGTATATGTGTTTCATCTTGAAGATCAAACTGGATTTCTGTGTACTCTGAACTTGAGTCATAACCACCAACAATCTTTACTCTTGTTTCACCAATTAATGACAAAGTTTGAATTTCATAATCGTCGCCATTTTTTGAAAACAAAGTAACAATATTTGATGAACTACCTTTAATTGTGGCATTTGTTACAATTTTTGGACGAATAATATTTGTTTGATTAAGAACCAAAAAAGTTTTTATAATCCAACCTGTTATTGTTTGTTCGTTAGAATTTACATATGAAATATGATAAAACTCAAAATGTGTGCAAGGCTCAACAGTTGAAGCAGAATAGTCTTTTGGGTTTGCTGAATTAACAAGTGAAACAATTTGTCCATAAACACAAGTTCCAATGTTGTTTGACTCACAATTAGGAGCTTCAAGCACCATTACTTCATTTGCAATTACTTTGTAGAAAATTGTTTCATCAGCATTTGTAACAACTTGACAAAAAGAAAGGTGGCAAGCAAATGTTGCAAAGACAATTAATAAAAAAAGAATAGTGTTTTTTTTCATAATAAAAATAATAGCCCCTTAACTTGACCTTGTCAAGAAAAGTATCAAGGCTACATAATAAATATCATGCAAATGACAAGCAAAATCAATTTATACAACAATTGATTGCTAAAATACAAAAATATTTGATAAAAATTTTCAATCATCAATTCCAATAAGAATTAAATTGTCAAAAAGATGACTATTTTGTGTTAAAGTTCCAATTTATAATTTTGCGAAAAACATTATAAATTAGACTTAAAAATTTTATCTTTGTTTTGTTTTTCTTGGTTGTTTTATCTAATTTTTAATAAATAAATGCAGGGAATTTTATTTGTACACAGTCATTGTCCAGAATAATTGTTAAAATATGAACAAATGTTCGCAAAAATCAAAAAATACAAATAATAGATTAAATATTGAACAAAAATACAACATTTTGCGACTTTGGGTGTCATGTTGTCTTGACTTTTTATTTTTTACAAAATTATACTTTTACTGTTTATTATTGGTTTAAAATACCATTAAAAACTTGTTGAAACAGCATTTTCTATGGATAAAAACATAAGAAAAATGTTATTGCTTCTTTTGTTTAGAATAATTTTTGCTAGGCAGCGCGCGTTTACCAAAAAGAAACCTAAAAAAAGAGTGTTTCGAATTTATTTGAGAAAGGAGTGAAAAATGGATTTGATAATTTGGGCAAAAACTCTGCTTACGGTGCAGAAATATCAAAAAAGAGTAATTGGAGCGTTGGGGGAAATCGTGAAAAAAAGAGCGTTAGCAAGCATAAATAATGGTGCTGAAAATCATGCTATGTCTGTTTCCAATGAAATACTAAAATTACTTGAAAGAAAAGACAACCTATCGGGATTATATGCTTTAACAAACATGGCTCTTGCTTCAATAAAAGAAGAATCAGCCAAAATTTTAATTAGAAGCTTTTTTGATGAAGTTCAAAAAGAAAAAATTGCTTCAGAATTCGGATTTTGCGAACGAACAGCATATAGAAAAATTGGAAATGCTTTAAGTGAATTTTCATCATTTATTGAAAGTAAAGGATTTAACTGCGAAAATTTATTTAAGCTATGCAAAACTGAAGACTGGATTCTTAATACATACAAATGGATTGAAACTGATACTAATGCAAAAAATTCAAAAGCACCTTTTTCTATAATTAATGTTCTTTCAAAAAAACAAGATAGACAATTTGAACTTTAATATAGATAA
>Ga0172378_10000428_pt1 | contig 36509 bp, 26 predicted proteins | sample GrowelOW332metaG_FD_119755 | JGI IMG/M metagenome (GOLD analysis project Ga0172378, IMG submission 119755) | Groundwater microbial communities from an aquifer near a municipal landfill in Southern Ontario, Canada - Pumphouse #3_1 metaG | ecosystem: Environmental > Aquatic > Deep subsurface >...
TAACATTTGAGTCGGTCATGAGATGTTTTCCCTCCTAGTTTTGTTTGGTTACTTACTAGTATGGGTCTTCTCATGACCAATTTCAATCTACTGTCAAATTGCGAACTTAAGTATACGTGATCTAAAAAAGTCATTGACATTAGCATATCAGTCACCTTCAAATGCTCCATCTCTTCGAGGAAAGCCTGGGAGTCGGGCAAGTATTTGGTGCGATACTGGTTCCTGCATGCCTCGACGCCGAGCGCTTGGGCAAAAAAGCTCTTGCCGCTGCCAGAATACCCGAGGATGTAGACGTTCTTGCGGTCTGCGATGTACTCGCAGCTGCTCAGCTGCCTGATGAAATTCTGGTTCAGCTCCCGTTTCGGATGGAAGTCGGTCTTCTCGATATCAGCCTGGGCGGCTGCGAGCCGGGCGAGCCTGAGCAACGCCTTGGTATTGCGGGCATTGCGCTCGTCGAATTCGGCTGCCACCATCTCATGGATGATTTCCATGGTGTCCAAGTCCTGCACTTTCGGAGAGCGGACGATGCCGTCCAATGCGTTGGCCATGGTGTTGAGGTCGAGGTAGCGCAGCATCTGCTCGATATTTCCGGTAATTGTGCTCATCGGTCATTCCTCCTCAAGTTCTCGAGGCTGAACGCCCCTTCCTTCTTCTTCAGCACATACCGGTCCGCCTCCTGAAGGGGTGACTTGGCGCTGTGCTGTGCAGCAGCCAGCTTTTGTCCTGCCAATGCCACCGAGTCCTTGATGTAGCGGTAAGAGATCCTGCCATGGGCGACGGCGTCGGCGCAGACCTGTTCAAGGAGGTCGCCGGAAGACTTCTTGGCAAGATTGAGGATTCCCACGCAGGTACGGAAGGCCTGCACCTCATACTCCGCCCGGCCCAGCAGGGTGTCGATGACCATGAAGGTGTTCGGGCCGACCGATTTCGCCCAGGAGCGGAACTTGGGACCGCTCCAGGCGGCATACTGCTGGTAATCCTTAGGCAGATGGGCAGGATTGGTCCTGCGCTGGCCCTTGCGGGTGACCCGCGGGTGCTCTGCGACCACCCAGCCGCGGTGATACAGCGTGACGACGCCCGCGGTAGCACGCACCTCAAGCTCCTGGCGGACTAATTCATACGGGGCGCTATAATACCCGTAGTCATAGGCTACGTGGTAGTCGTTGTGGACGGTCGCCTTTGCCCTCTCCGAGAATTCGAACGCAACGGGAGGCAGGGGCGACAATTTTCCCAGTTCTTCCTGATGCCAGCTGAAGCGGCTGCCGGGCTTCCTGGCGAATGGTTCGGCGTTGAAGGCGTCCATTGCTTCCCAGAGGGCATTGTTCACCTCATCGATGGAGAAGAAAGTCCGTTCCCGCAGGTCGGAGAGAATCCTGGCCGAAACGATTCTCACCGCTCCCTCGACGCCGGACTTGTCCTTCGGATGTCTCACCCGCGCCGGGAGGACGACCGTACCGTAGTAGGAAGCCCATTCGAGGTAGGCTTGCTGGATCTTGGGATCGAGCCAATCCTTGTTTTCGGTCACCGCCACCTTGGCATTGTCCGGGGTCACGAATGCGGGGACGCCGCCGAAATACTGCAGCGCATGGGTATTCGCCCGGATCCAGTTGGCCGAATTCATCGAGGCCATTGCCTCCAGATACGTGTAGTTGCTGTAGCTGAGGATTGCGATGAACACATAGGCCGGTATATTGTCGCCGCTGATGTCGTCCTTGAGGAACAGTGTCAGTCCGGTGAAGTCGACCTGCATTTCGTCGCCGGGGATCCGTTCCAATGACAATGTCCTGCGCTTTTCCCTGACGAAGTCGGCGTAATGCCGGCAGAACTGGCTGTACAGGTACGGACGGTTCCCGTCGGCATCGCATTCCAGGCGATACCGCTCCCAAAGCTTCTTGAGGTTGTACCCCTTCAAGGACAGGAGCTTGTGGATCGTATCGTAGTCAGGGAGAACGAAACTCGGATCTTTCTCTTGAGTCGGCTGGTACAGCCGTTCCTTGAGCTCGATGTTCCCGATGCCTTCAGGCAGCGGATAGGCGATTCCCGATTCCTTGAACCTCTGGAGGAACCTTCCCACCGTCGTCTTCGGGTACCCGAGCGTCTGGGCGAGCCTTCTGACCCCCATCCCCTTGCCATAGGCAAGCCTGAGGATCTCAACGTAATTGAGTTGTTGCATGAGCAACCCCCTTGTTTGGATTCATCCGTTTCGGATGTCCTCCAAGGGTAGAACGAATGCTTTTTGTTCCGGAAGATGGCTGTCCCACTCAAACGGAACGCTGTCCCGTCAAGCGCAGACTCGTGTCCCATTCACGACGCAGAATGCAGCTTCCTTGTCCTGTCCGACGAGGCTGAGTTCTGCTATAAGTGCGACGACTTCTACCACGCTAACGACGAGGGCGGCCTTGCTTGGAATGATCCGGAGATCGGCATTAAGTGGCCAGAGGTAATTGGGACTTATAACGTATCTGCTGATGCATCAGGCTATACGCTTTCGGACGGCAGCCCGCTGATCCTGAGCGAGAAGGATCAGAAATGGCTTGGAATTAAAGACACGTTCAAGTTCTGATTCCCCACGGGCAGACGTGGATATATTTTAAGACGGCGGTTGCCGTGGAAAGGTTGAACCTATGAAGGGCATAGTTTTAGCGGGCGGCAGTGGTACGAGATTGTATCCTCTGACAAAAGTGACGAGCAAACAATTGCTCCCAATATATGATAAACCCATGATCTACTACCCGCTGAGCACACTTATGCTTGCGGGGATAAAGGACATCCTGATCATTTCTACACCAGACGATACGCCAAGGTTTGAGGCGCTGTTGGGGGATGGTAGTCAGTTTGGAATCAGTTTATCCTACTGTGTACAGCCCAGTCCCGATGGCCTCGCTCAGGCATTCATACTCGGTGAGAAGTTTCTCGGCAATGAAGCCGGAGCAATGGTGCTCGGTGATAACATTTTCTACGGAAACGGATTCAGAACGCTGTTGAAGCGTGCCGTTGCTGACGCGGAGGAAAATGGAAGGGCGACAGTCTTTGGTTACTATGTGCCCGATCCTGAACGGTTTGGTGTTGTTGAATTCGATGAAGATGGAAAAGCACTGAGTATTGAGGAAAAGCCGAAGGAGCCGAAGAGCAATTATGCGGTAACTGGTCTCTACTTCTACCCGGCAGGAGTGTCGGCAAGAGCGAATGCTGTGAAACCTTCAGCTCGCGGCGAGCTTGAGATAACGACTTTAAACGAGATGTATCTGAAGGATGGCCTGCTTGATGTTCAGCTGCTCGGCCGTGGCTTCGCTTGGTTGGACACAGGGACGATGAGTTCTCTCCTCCAGGCAGCAAACTTCGTAGAGACGATTCAGTCTCGGCAAGGCATCGTTATTTCCGCTCCTGAAGAGATCGCATATATCAACGGATTTATCGATAAGGACAAGTTGAAAGAGTCGGCTGCCTTATACGGAAAATCCCCCTACGGTGAGCATCTCAAAGCTGTGGCAGAGGGAAAGGTTCGGTATTGAGAGTTGTTCTGACAGCGGCTGTGATTGCCATGCTTCTTTTGACCCTTCGGTGGATAAGAAAGAGTGAGAGTATCACAGTGACAGCTGAAAAAGGAATCACAGTTAGCCTCCTCGTTTTGTACATCATCGCCGTACTTTTCATTACCCTAGGCCCGACCCTTGGAAACCGCAGGTTTGACTATGAAACGCATCTGATACTCAACCCCTTCCATGGGTATACGGTGATGTTCCGATCGTTTGCTCAGGGTTTCAGTTCTGGTGGATTTCCGGAGCTATGGAAGCATATAGGCTGGTACAAACATCAGATGAGTGGAATGGCGCTGAACGTGCTGCTGTTTGTTCCGCTGGGTTATCTCGTACCAAGTATCTGCGTATTCTTCCGCCGCTGGTGGAAGGTGTTGCTGCTCGGAGCGGTTGCGAGTCTAACCATCGAAACCACACAGCTGATAACTCATCTTGGCTGGTTTGACGCATCAGACCTTCTCCATAACACTCTTGGCACCCTGATCGGCTATGCCCTCTACAAGAAACTCCTTTACAAGGAGACAACCCGCACCCAAGGAAGTTGAGGAACCTTACAAAGCCTTCGAAGATATCATACCCACGGACTACACCGTAACCGCCATCGTAGTCGGCTTCAACACAGAAGGCACGATCACATGGAGTGAGAGTTTTAGGCCCTTCAACCCTGACTAAGCCGTCCACAGGAACAAAGAACAGAGAGAAGCAGTTCAGACTGAAATGACCGACTACACAATTACCGATTCCGCCACCCTATGGCGCACAATCATCAGCTTCCAAGGCTCTACCTTTACAACCACAGGGCGCGGTTCTCGACCGGGCGTTGAATTCAAATATACTGTGTCTGCCCCTGGTGGGTCTGGCGGCAGGCATTATAGTGGCGAGAGCGTAGAAGGTTACGGTAATGAGCTGTGGATAAGCACAGGCGGGATGGAGAAAAAGAAGAGCATATCGCGAAGCACCGTTGAACTGGGGTATAAACGAGCTCTGGAGCTGGATGGATTGGTTCCGGGACCGAAGGCGCTGGGATTGCCGGGAGCCGGGAGCTATGTCTTTCCGATCCTGATCCGGCTTGGGGTGATAAAATCTGTCGAGCAATGAGGGGCTCCGAATTCCATGTGTGTCTTTTTCTAAAAATCCTTAAAAGACACGAAATCACATTATTCTCTTGACAAGCCTTACCCCTCGTGCTAAAATCTCTTCGTAACAATCCTTAATAGACACGAAATGGAGGGTGCAGCATGACATTGGATGAACTTCTTACCAAGCTTGCCCATGACTATAAAAACCCAGAGGACGGAGATGCTGATCGGAACGGAAATACGCGCCTTGCTGTACTTCAGGCGCAGTACAACCTGTCATCTCTGAAGGTTCAGAAGCTCCTGGTAACGGCGGGCGTGTATGAGCCGGTCAAGACCACGTCCTCATATTACCAGATAAAGCGCCTGTATGATGAAGGGAAGAGTGCAGCCGAAATCATGGAAGCTACTGGTCTTTCATCAGCTGTGGTCAACGCCTCTATTCCCTATGAGCGCGGTGTACAGGAGCTGGATAAGCTGGGCGTGAAGATTACAAATGATGCGAACAGAAAAAGACGGCAAAAGAGCAACGAGAAAATGAGAAAAGAAAATGCCCGTGCTATCCTCAGCACGAACATCACGGATGAAGCCTTTTGGAATGCTCTCATTGAGCACCAGGGCGATGTGTTTGTCACTTCTTCCCTGGAGCGGTACAGCTATCAGATAGACGGTGACAGGATTAAAGTGGACGAAACAGAGTTTGATAAATCCGAGGTTCTTGCCATCCTTCACAATGGACTTGAACTGATGGCGAAGGATGCGGATGGGCCGATTGTCCTGTCCGATTACATATTTGAGAAGGACTTTGATCAGACGCCCGCGCTGCCTTATATATATCCTGTCCTTGTAGTTTTCCATATTGTTGACGGTGAGCCGAAAGACTATATCACAAGGCGATTGGATCCGGAAACCAGCTGTTCATGCTGTGGAAGGAGGACGAGTATCCTTTATCCGATTCATGGCTATAAGGATCTTGTGAACATCGCCGAGGAGGAAGAACACCAGGAACGCAAATCGTGGACTCCGGAGAAGAGGCAGCAGGTTGCTATGCTCGAAGCGATGGTTGGTCGGAAAGTGAACCATTGGGAAGAGCGGAGAAACAGGGAAAATCCTGCAATCCTTGCTTACAATGAAATGCTGCAGGAGGACGGCGACCAGCACCTCTGCTCCCTGTGCGCTACGACAATCCGCATGGCGTTAGAGGAGGGTGAAAACCCAAGGACGGACGGTGAAACGGATTACGCATCCCTGCCACGAAAGACCCTCCATAAACTCTTCATGGAGTCGCTGGAGGATACTCCTTCCTGTCAGTTCACCGAAAGTCATCAATATATTATCTCTCCAGCGGATTTCGGCTCAGACGTGGGTGACGGCGGACAGTATCTTTATCAGGCTATAGACGCCAGGGGAGAAAGACATTTATTCTTACTCTCCCTGTGGCTGCGGGAACATGCGGATGGTGATCAGGGGCTTTCCTTCACGGCTACAGAAATCCACAAGCTGACGAAGGCGGGCAGGATAGCGTCTGATAATACGATAACCGACTACGAAATCAGGCATTTCAGAATGCTGTATAAAGATGAAGATAAGGAAAAATGGATACTGGTCGGCTTCCTGGAACTCGAGGAGAAAATCAAACATCGTCTGCAAAATCTGACCTTGACGATTGACGACAGCGGCGGAGGAAATGGCATAGTTAAGGGAGAACACTGCTACTTCATCGGCTCGATAGGACAATTCGAATGCGTAAGCATGAATGGCATGTACATGAGCGTTGACGACGATTGGGATGGCGGCGATTATGGATATATGGTTGACGGCATGGTCTTTACGGGAAATGAATTAGCCTTGATGATGAGCTGCTACGAAGGCTCCCCGGTTGTATTCCAGGAAGGAGTTGAGGACTTTAAATCCGGCGAGTATATGATGCCGGTACAGCTCACACAGAAGGAACTGGTCAACGAGACCATCGAACTGATCAATATGTTTTCCACAGACGGCCGGTTTGAGCGGGAGAGGGATAAGGAGAATTTTGAGAAACTATTCGGAAAGACAGTCCTTGCCAAGATGAAACTCTATCACGAGAGCAGACCGAGAGGTTACGGCAGGCTTGCCGGGATGGAGGTCATTAAGAGACTGAAGTGGATCGAAGGCACGGAAAGAGAGCAGGACATGGTCAGGAAGATCATTCGGTAATAGAAAATGGGAGAGGTAACGCGACTGCAGCCCTCTCCCTTATTTTTTACCCTTTTTCAAACTGGACACGCTCGGAGGCGTGGTCATTGGCGCACTTTCGTTTGTTCGGATTGTGGTTGACCAGGGGGTTCCTATCCCCTTGTGACCGCTTCAATTCTGCTCATTAGCTTTCTCCGTGAACAGCGATATAACGTTCAGTTTCCTCTGCGCTTGCGTAGTCTGCTTTGTCAAGGATACCGAGAACGCGGCCAATCAGATAGACTGACTCATCATCGGTGAAGTGCATGGGCGGATAGTCCGGATTTAAAGAATGCAGACCATCTTCCTGGTATTCCTTGATATAGGTTTCATTGCCTACAATAAAGGCACCAATTTCACCGTATTGAAGATCAGGACCGTGATTAAGCCGCTGGACAAGGACGTCCTGGCCGCTGCGGAAGTCCGGCTCCATGCTGTTGCCGTTGACGGTGAAAATGCAGTCAGCGCGTCTGGCGTCCGGAGAAGCATGGACGTAGACGGTCTCGCCTTCGTCATCAAATTCGGTGGGATTACCGATGCCGGCTGCAAGCTGCCGTTCATCAACGGGCTCGAACTCACCAAAAGATTACGAATCGATTTTCCGGACATCTTTGTCATCATCATTACAGGCTTTGAAACTTTCGCATATGCAAAAGAAGCGCTCAAACTTGGCGTTTTCGATTATCTGCTGAAGCCAATCAAACAGCAGGAAATACAGGACTGCGTACGTCGCGCCATCGATACGCGGGTCTTGCAAAGGGAATCACAGAGCAAGCTCCTTTTGAGCATTGAATTACTTAGGCAAGAACTGCTCGAGAAAAACTTTGAGAATCCGATGGACAAGTCGGACCTAGCGCGACGTCTGCAGGAACTGGGATTATCCCCATTGCAAGGTCCTTGCAAGGCGGTATCCATCCGGATTGAGAATTACGAAAACATCTATGCTCTGCCTCAGGATTCGGAACGTTGCAGCTACGATGTAAAAGAACTCGCAGAACGGATGCTCGGGCAAAATGGGTATATCTGGAAGTACGGAGGCGAATATCTTCATGCGATCGTCTCCGCACCGATTGGTATTCCGGTGATATTGGAAATCCAGAAACAGGCGAAAGCGCTCCATGATGTCTCTCTCGTCATTTCTATCGGAATGGAAGTCCCTTCAATGGAACAAATCCACTCATCCGCAGTGCAGGCATGGGAACTTCAGAAACGGTACGGTATTTTGAGTCATGATTGTATCATAGACAGCTCCACACCCGCAATCATCCAGATCGCCACGGAAGATATCAGCGAATATGAGCAGACACTCTATCGCAACCTGTACGAAGGAAATGCTGATGAATGTTATATCCTTCTCGATACGATCCTCGATGGAATATCGATCGAAGAGAAGAAGACCGAAATCATGAGATTGCTGTTTCATTTCTCGGATATTGTATCAAAAATGGAATCCCAGCATATCATCACTTCCGCTTCGCTTGACTTCGACTCCAGTGTTGAACGGATCATGCATGAAAAGCATACAGGTGGACAATGCGCAATATTGAAATCTGTCGTTGCCAACATCTGCCAAGAACTTATCCAGACAGGGACGAATGATTCTCTCAATCGCAAGTTGCTGAACTACATCGAAGAAAACTATACGAACTCCCAATTATCCCTGACGATGCTTGGAGATAATTTTCAAATGTCGCCCGCATATCTCTGTTCCATTTTCAAGCGCATGAACAAACAGACGTTCTCAGAGTATCTAACGAACCGCAGAATGGAACAAGCATGCAGATTGCTCCGCCAAACAAATTTGAAAAGCTATGAAGTATGCAGTGCGGTAGGGATCACGAACGCGCAATATTTTTGCGCTCGCTTCAAGAAATACTACGGCATCACGCCCAAGGAATATCGCAATAAAGCGATTCCTGAACAATAAAAAAGCATCATCGGAAAATTCGTGAGAACAAAACAGGAGCGAACTGCCGCCCTCACGGGAAGCAAGTCTGCGATCATGTTTGGATAGCGCCTTTTCTGAGGGATGAAGTCTACTTTTGCATCCGAAGAATGCTTCAATAGACATGAATGCCAACAGATTCTTGTACGGAGTCAGACAAAAAACGATCCGGAAACGGACGAATGCCTCGATTCCCGGATCGTATGGAGTGTCATGGTAACTGCCGGCATGCATCGATGCCGACAAAAAATCAGCGAAGTCCGAACCGTTCGACGAATGCCTCGGCATTTTGGATCGAACCGCCGGCGGCTCCTTTGACGATGTTGTTGACCAACAGGACGAACCCGATTCTGCCATTCTTCTTCTTGACCCGTCCGGTGTAGACAACCATCCCCTTGGGATTTCCCCAGAACGCATACTTGGGCTGGGGGAACGTATCTTCCGCACTATACACAACCGGCAGTTCGGGAGTCGACGGCAACTCGGTGACGACTTTGAAATCGGCCCACGCCTGAATGATATCCTCAACGTTCACATCCTGCTCAAGGTCAAGCCATACCGTTTCCAGATGACCGAACATGACCGGTACGCGGACCGTATATGCATATACATCAGGATTGATCGACAGAATCTTCTTGATCTCCTTCTCGATCTTCTCCTCCTCGCCTTTGATGAACGGGATGCAGTTGTCGGTGATGTCAAAGGAAGAGAGCCCCGGATACCCGGCGCCACTGACCGACTGGTAGGAGTTGACCGAAATTGTCTTGATCCCGAATTGACGTAGCGGGGCGAGCGCCATCGCCAGGCCAGTAGTGACGCAGTTGGCGTTGGTGACGACGCATCCGGTCTGCGGGTACCCCTGGTTGCGAACCAAGTCAAGCTGGTCGAGATTGGTCTCGGGAATCAGGATAGGGACGTCGGAATCATAACGCATCGCAGCAGCGTTGGAAAACACGCAGAATCCATTGGCCCGAAGCTGGGGCTCGGCTTCAGAAGCGACGGCGGCGGGAAGCGCTGAGAATACGATCTTTACGCCGGCGTCCTTCATAGCCTCGAAGTTGAATTCCCGGACATCAAGGTCACGGATGTTCTCGGGCATTTCGAACGGGAGCACCCAATGAACCGTAGACGCATATTTCTGCCCCACACGAGCGGCGGAAGCCGTAACATAGCTGACCTCGAACCATGGATGGTCCGCGAGCATCCACATGAATACCTGGCCGACAGCCCCGGTAGCACCGATTACAGACACCTTGATCTTCTTGCCCATAGTACAAACTCCCCGTATAATGATGTCCATCCACGCCGCGGGTTCCGACGGCGAAATGATGTACCTCGATCACGCCACGACCCCGTGGTGCAAGGTACAGTAGCTCTTTTCTGCCGTCTAGAGCAAGTGGTTTGGCAACAATTTGTTATAATTTTTATAATAATGTCACTATAATAACATTTTGTTCAATATCTTGAACGTTCTCCTTCGCACAAAGCATTTTTCTTCGTAGAAAAGGACCGAATCATGTGTTTCTTGTAAATTTATCGCATCGGGTCTTCCGCGGGCTAGACAGACATCCCTATGAATGATAGATATGAGACAGTGAATTTGACTAGGAATAAAAAAGTGTCAAGAAAGATGCCACCAGCAATGAGATTCCTCCTTCTCCCCTTTTACGGCACCTATCTCAAACGGCATTATCACATCGAATATGATGGAATGGATGCCGTACAACGGATCGTCGGTCCAAGTCTCGTCCTATCGAACCACGTCCACACGTTGGATTCGTTCATGATTTCGGCCGGCTACCCGTATCACATCAGATGGGTCGCCGGCGCATATCTGTTCAAGAATCCGTTCGTCGGCTACCTGCTGACGAAATGGGTCCATGGAATTCCGAAACAGCAAGGACGGTCCGACTTGCAGACGATCCGCAGCATCTCTTCGGCGCTGAAACAGGGAGACACCGTCGGCATCTTCCCTGAAGGAACCAGAACCTGGGACGGCGACACCCTCGACATCGGACAGGCAACGGCGAAGCTCATCAAGCTCTTCAAGGTACCGGTGGTTTTCCTCCATCTGGAAGGAGGATATGCTCTCAAACCGCGATGGACCGACCATGACCGCAAAGGAGCCGTCCGTATCAAGGTGGTGTCGGTACTCACCGCCGAAGAAATCGAACGACTGAAGATATCCGAACTGACGGAAACGGTATCCAGACTCCTCTTTTTTTCGCAAGATGCATGGCAGAGAAAGAAAAATGTCCCGTTCCCCAGCAAGAACCAGGCGCAAGGACTGCAACGGCTGCTGTATCTGTGCCCCTGCTGCGGCGGAAGATCGACGCTGGCTACGTCGGGATCCGAAATCCGATGCACCTCATGCGGTGCATTGGCGAACATGGATCCGTTCGACAGGCTCCATTCCGGGCCGTTCGAAGAGTCGGGAGGCAAGTTTTTCACGTTCAAGACAGTCAAGGAATGGCATGATTGGGAACAGAAGAAGCTTGCCGACATCATGGAACAGGCGACGGAGAAAGAAACATTATTCCCCGAAGATCAGGGAAAATTTTTCCAGAAGGGACACAGAAACGGTTTCAGAACAATCAGCAAGGACTTTACTGTCCGCATGACAAAAACGACCATGTCGGTCGTCTGTGACAAACCGACGGCGGACGGAACGACCAGATACGATTTCGCATTCTCGGACATCCAGTCGATGATCATCTGTGCGAAACAGACGTTGGAATTCTTCATCGACGACACGCTATTCAGAATCAGACTGATTCCCGAAGCAAGTTCGCTCAAGTATCAGGAAACATATTTCGCGGTACGCTCTCGATCAGCACGATCCATACTGGAAGGCGAAGCGCACGGGGCGGCATTCAGGAAGTCTTGACTGGACCATAGTCACTCGAATTTCCTAGCACAGGAGTACATCATGGACTGGGGATACATCATCCATTTCGGAATCATTTCGACGGCGCTGCTTGCCGGCGCCCTGCTTCGCGCAAGAGTCGGATTCCTGCAGAAATATCTCATACCTGCATCGATCATCGCAGGATTCTTTCTGCTTGGCTTCTACAACTATGTCGGCCCCAACTTCGGACTAACCTCCGATTTTCTCGGAGACCTTGTCTATCATCTGCTCAACATTTCGTTCATAGCGATGATGCTCCGCATCCCCGACCCCGAACAGCGACGGGATAAAATCAGCAGCCGAAGGACGCTAGGAGAGAATACGATCGCGCTCCTTGGCCAATATGGCTTGCAATGTACGATCGGGCTGCTGGTCACCGCGGCGTTGATCGCCACGGTCCTGCCGGATCTGTTTCCTGCGATCGGGTTCACGCTGCCTCTCGGATTCGAACTGGGGCCGGGACAGGCATATTCGATCGCATCGGCATGGGAGCCCATGGGTTTTGTCGGAGGAACTTCGGTAGGATTGGCGATGGCGGCCATCGGCTTTCTGGTCGGAAGCGTCGGCGGCGTCATCCTGATCAACACGGGCATCAGGCGAGGATGGGTCGGAGAAGAACAATTACATACGCTCCGTTCCCGCGGGGTCAGGACAGGGTTCCTGCCTTCGGGCGAACACAAGCCTGGAGCATCGTTGACGACCGACGGAGAATCGATCGACTCCTTCACCTACCACCTGGCGCTGGTGATGATGACGTATCTGATCAGCTGGGGATTCCTCAGCGGGATCAGTCGCCTGCTGGCGCTGATCGGTCCGCTTGGAGTCGAACTGGCAGGCAGCCTTTGGGGAGTGAACTTCATTTTTTCGGTATTCTGCGCGACGATTGTCAGAATGGCGCTGACTGCCGCCGGAGTCTCCCATACGATCGACAATGCGACCTGCAACAGAATCAACGGCCTTGCGGTAGACCTGACGGTGGCATCGTCGCTGGGAGCGATCTCGATTACGGCTGTTTCCGGCTACTGGCTGCCGATTCTCGTCCTGTCGGCGGCGGGCATCGCGATCACCTGTCTGATCCTTCCCTGGTATTGTTCACGGCTGTTCCATGATCATCAGTTCTATCGGATGCTGATGATTTTCGGCACTGCGACAGGCACGCTTCCGACCGGTCTTGCTCTGCTTCGAGTCGTCGATCCCGAATTCGAAACGCCCGTAGCCGAAGATTTCATCTATGCTTCAGGCGCCATGTTCTTCCTTGCGATTCCGATCATACTCTGCATCAACCTTCCGGCATACAGCTACACGAGGAACTCCCCCACTCTGTTCTGGCTCGCAGTGGGCATTTCGGCAATCTATCTTGTCGGAGCGTTCTCAGGTTATCTGCTACTTGCCCGAAGAAGGGCGTTCAGCGATGCTTCGAAGTTCTTCTATACAAAGCGCAGAAAAATCAGTGCCTGACCCCTGGCCGAAACAAGGGATCAAACACTGACACTATTTCAAAAAAAGAAGGAAACATATGTGTGGCAGGCAGCCGGACGGCACTCGCGAACGGAGGATTCCTGCAAAACGCACCGACTGTTCCGAACGTACGATTCGTCGTACCAATCGTCATGCTTCCCCTTCCGCAGACCGGAACTCCACCGGATGCTCGGCCATCACCTCGCGGAACCGAAAGCAGTCCTTCCGATGATCATTCACGATTCCGCATGCCTGCAGATGGGAATATACGGTCACCGATCCCAGATACTTGAACCCCCGGCGTTTCAAATCCGCACTGATGCGGTCGGACAGCGCGTTGCGTGCCGGCAACGCTCCGGCATCGTGTCCATCGTACAGGATCGTCCGCCCATCGGTGAACGCCCAGAGATAGGAACTGAACGAACCGCATTCCCGCCTCACATCCTGGAACAACCGAGCATTATGGATCACCGCTTCGATCTTTCGCCTGGAACGGATCATGCCCGGAGTACCGAGAATGCGCACCACATCGGCTTCAGAATACGCTGCGACCAGATCAAAATCAAAACCGTCAAAACAGATACGGAAGATCTCCCGCTTGCGAATCATCAACGACCAGCTCAAGCCGCATTGCATCACTTCCATCATCAGAAATTCGAACTGAAGTCGGTCGTCATGAAGCGGATAGCCCCATTCATCGTCATGATAGGCGATCATCGCAGGTGAGCCTTCGCACCAAGGACATCGCCGTACACTGACCTCCATGTTCTCCATACGTCCTCCTCAGTGTGCGAACTGGCTATTGTACAGCACGCTGTAGAACCCGTTGCTGGCGAGCAACTGCTCATGGTTCCCCGTCTCGACCACCTTGCCGTCACGCATGACAATAATCATATCCGCGTTCTTGATCGTCGACAGCCGGTGGGCTACCACGAACGATGTGCGGCCTTCCATCAACCTTCCGAACGATTCCTGGATCAGAAGTTCCGTCCGAGTGTCGATCGAACTGGTCGCCTCGTCAAGAATCAACATCGGAGGGAGAGATAGCATGATTCGGGCAATGCACAACAGCTGGCGTTCTCCTTGAGAGAGAGCGGCGGATTCATCGGAGAGCACCGTATCGTATCCATTCTCCAGCCGGGCGATGAACTCATCGGCATGGGCGAGTTTCGCCGCACGCGCCACGTCCTCCCGGGAAACTCCCGGCCGCCCCATGACGATATTGTCGTATACCGTTCCTTGTTTCAACCAAGTATCCTGCAGGACCATTCCATAGGAACTTCGCAGCGAACGCCGGCTCACCGAGGAGATATCCGTCCCGTCGACCGAAATGGTTCCCGAATCGACATCGTAGAACCGCATCAGCAGATTGATCAGAGTCGTCTTGCCGCACCCTGTCGGTCCAACGATGGCCACACTGCTTCCGGCCGGTGCGGAGAACGTGAAGTGTTCGATCAACCGACGGTCGGGGACATAGGAGAAACTGACGTCGTCGATGGAAACGGCTCCTCGGACATCCGCAAGCGCTGCCTGCGGATCGGGGGACTCCTGCCGTTCATCGATCAGTGAGAAAACCCGCGATGCGCAGACGAATGCGTTCTGCAGTTCGGTGACGACTCCAGAAATTTCGTTGAACGGCTTCGTATACTGGTTGGCATAACTGAGCACACAGGTCAGATCGCCGACCGTCAGCAACCGTTTGATAGCGAGAATTCCGCCGGCCAACGCCACAGAGGCGTATACCAGACTATTGACGAATCTGGTGGACGGATTCGTCAACGAAGAATAGAACGTGGCGAGCATCGAACTCTTGCGCCACCGAGCGTTGATTTCCTCGAATTGCTCCTCCACAGCATCCTCCATCAGGAAACCGTGGATTTCCTGCATCGAAGAAATCATTTCATCGGTGATCGCAGTCTGTTCCCCTCTCGTCAACGACTGCTCGCGGAAAAACCGGCTGACATGTCTGGCGATGAACGAAGAAATGAACAACGACAGAGGAGTGACCAGCAGGACGACCAGCGCGATGACCACGTCGACCCGGAACAGAAGGACAAGCGTGCCGACGATAGTGACGAAACCGGTGAACAACTGGGTGAATCCGAGCAACAGCCCGTCGGCGAGCTGCTCGACATCGATGATCACCCGGCTCGTCATGTCCCCAGGGGATTGTGCGTCCAGAACCCCCATCGGCAGTTTCTGTATGGTTCGGAACGCATCGTCCCTGATATCGCGGACAACCGAACAGGTCATTCTGTTGTTCAGCACCCCCATCAGGAACTGGGACACGGCTCCGACGCCTAGGAGTACGGCGATATACAGAAGCATCGTGGAAATCAACGGGAAATCGACCTTTCCTTCGCCGGAAATGGCGTCCACGGCCCGCCCGATATATACCGGCACGGCGAGGTTCGTCGCCACGGTCACCACAGCCAGGAGCAACGCCGCGGCAAAGGTATACCGATACCTGCCCACATATGCAAGCAATCGTTTGAAGGTTCCCCGCCGGGTAGCAGCGCCGTTGTTCATTTCGCAGCCTCCCTTCGGTCGCTATATTGCGAATCGTAGATTTCCTGATAGACACCGCAGGATTCGAGCAATTCCTCATGGGTCCCCAACCCCACCTGCCGTCCATTGTCCAATACGAGTATCTGGTCCGCATCACGCACCGAGAGGGTCCGCTGCGAAATAATGACGAGCGCGCAGTCCAACTGATTCAACGCACCGCGCAAAGCCGCGTCCGTCGCATAGTCGAGCGCCGAAGTGCTATCGTCGAGAATCAGTAGCTTCGGATGCGCGACCAAAGCCCGCGCAATGCACAATCGTTGCCGCTGGCCTCCTGAGAAGTTCCTTCCGCCGATTTCGACGGTCGCATCCAGTCCTCCGTTCCGTCCGCCGACGATCTCCGACGCCTGGGCGATGGCGAGCGCTTGGTACAAAGCGCGGTCATCGGCGCTCCGGTCACCCCACTTCAGGTTGCTACGAATCGTTCCCTTGAACAGTTTCGCTTTCTGGAACACCGCCACAAGCGAAGAATGGATCGCCCGATCCGTATAGTCCCTGATGTCCCGGCCGAAGAAATCCACTTCTCCCGAGGTTGCATCGTATTGTCTGAGCATGAGCGCGGCTATGGTGCTCTTGCCGGAGCCGGTTCCACCGATGATTCCGAGCATCCGCCCGGTACGGACGCTGAAGGATATCTTCGATAAAGCGGGAGCGGCTCCCTTGCCATAGGAGAATGTCACGTCCTTGAAATCGATGATGGAAGGCGCTTCGGCGGGAATCGTATCGACTGTCCCCTCCGAACGGGAAGGCGTCATTGCGAATACGCCGTTCACCCGCTTGGCGCAGGCGAGGGCCTTTGAAATGGTAACCAGCAGATTCGCCAACTTGATCAGCTCGATCAGTATCTGGCTCATGTAGTTGACCAGCGCGACCACCGTTCCCTGGGACATTGCCCCTGAGTCGACCTTCAGTCCTCCGCTGTAGATCAGGAACATGATGCCGACATTGACCACGACGGTAGTCAGCGGATTGGTCAGAGCCGACAAAGCGGCGGATAGCATCTGCTGCTTCCGCAATGCTTCGTTCTCCGCTGCGAAAGAACGTGTTTCAGCATCTTCCTGACAGAAGGCGCGGAGCACCCGGACTCCGTAGAGATTCTCACGCACACGGGAGAGGACCGTATCGAGTCGTCGCTGGACATTTCGATATTGCGGCAAGGAAAAAGACATGATGACGCCGACCAAAAGAGAAAGCAAGGCGATTGTCCCGAGAAAGATCGCGGCCGAACTCGGATCTACGAGGATCGCCATGACCGCGGCGCCGAACACGACGAACGGAGAACGGAGCAGCAGACGAAGCGTCATGTTCACCCCGGCCTGTACTTGATTCATGTCGCTGGTCATCCGGGTCAAAAGCGTAGAGGTTCCGATTCGATCCAGATCGGCGGCGGAAAGGCGCTGTATGTGCTTGAACAGATCGTTCTTCGCATCGTGAGCGAACCCCGTGGCGACTTTGGCGGAGAAATATTGCGCCGTAATTGAGACGCCCAATCCGAGCAATGCGAATCCTGCCAGGAACAGGCTCATCCTGACGACATGGCCGCTATCGTCTCTCCCGATTCCTGCATCGATCAGCGATGCGATCACAAGCGGAACCAGAAGCTCAAGGAAAGCTTCCATCAATTTGAGCAACGGAGCCACGATGCATTGCCCGGTGTATGGTTTCAAGTACGATTTCAATTTCATGACATTCCGCCGCCGGATACGGCCGGTTTCGTTCCGACAGGACCGCCGCAGCGGTGGCATCGGAATCGGAACCGCATCCCTTATCCGATATTATGGACGAAGCATCGATCAGTTGCAATGAGGAGAGTCGGAGCTATAACATCACTTTAACGTACGGTAGATCTACCGAACGACGAAAAAGGACTGCTTCCCCGCCGATTGCAACGGATGAAGCAGCCCCTTGGTTCGAAATGAATCGACAATCAGTCGAGAACCAACGACGGAGCGGCGTAGACTCGAGATCCGAGTTCGCTATTGAGCATGTACAGCCCCTTTGCATCGGTTCCGAACAGCTCCATCTTCTTGATCAGATCGTCGGCGTTCTTCTCTTCTTCTCCCTGCTCCTTGACGAACCAGTCGAGGAACTGCATCGTACGGAAATCCTTGTCGGCGTATGCGGCTTCATAGATCTTGTTGATCGATGCGGTGACATAGCGTTCATGAACCAAAGCCGCCTTCAACGGAGCCATATGATCCTTCAACTCCTGATCTGGCTTTGCGATCGCCTCCAGTTTGACACTGTACATATTGTTCTGCAGATACTGCAGGAACAGCATCGCGTGGTCCCGTTCTTCCTGCGCCTGAACCTTGAACCAGTTGGCGAATCCGTCCAATGTGGCGTCGACATAATAGTTGGAAAAATCCAGGTAAAGGTATGCGGAATAGAATTCCTTATTGATCTGCTCTTCCAGCAGTTTCGCTACTTTCTCATTCAACATGTTCACAACCCTCCATATGCTTGTAAAATACGAAAAAAAACATCCGCAGGCAACCTTCCTTCGTACCATTTTTCCAGATGCGGGTTCCAGAGCGTCATGTCAAGTCTCCGAGCATCCGCAGCAGCCCATCGAACAATGCATCATACCGTGCGGGATCCTGACTTCGAGATGTCGCAAGATACATGTAGTAGTTCCAGAACGACTGCACCGTCGCCTGTTCGTGGACGAAGAATATGCCTGCATCTTCGATATCCGCGGACATATACAGCTCCCGCTCCCCCACCATGACCACGGAATAGAGCAATTCTTCCGGTGCGACGAAGTGGAAATGGATCCGGGTCGGAAACCGGCGGGAGAGAGCCTCCAGATCGACGAACAGTTTCCTCAGCTTCCCTCGGACGTCAGGCGACAGACGCTCGAACACCTGAAGCGAAAGTTCTTCGGAAAGTTGCGGGGCGAGAAACCATGCTTCGTGTCCGGTTGCCAGGATATCTCCCAGAGAATCGAGCCATCGCAAGGTATGGCTCATGCTTTCGGCATCCGCGCCACGGATATCGAATCCGTCCCGACGCGGGTACACCGCCAACGGATACTGCACGAACATGAAATCGGCGGATTCCAGGCACAGGGTCGAGACTTTTCGTGGTAAAGACATGTCATGGTCCGGCACGACCAACGGTCTGCACAGATGCAGGAAGTTCCGGTATTCTTTCATCGCGGAGCGGATCGCGGCAGTATCGGAGAGATACAGGTTCATCATCCCCTCACATTTTCCTTGGATCGAAGAAGAAAGGATGCAAGCTGTCTTCGGTGCGATGAACATCGTTCTATGGAACAGCCCGTCATGGATCCGCGGGCAATAGTACGAATCGATCGCTCCGGACAGATGCAACGGTATCCAGCGGGAGATAGCATGGTACATTTCATTGAAATCTCGTTTGATCGTATGAATGATCGTGATCCTCACCCCTTTCTCGACGACTGCATGCAGCAACGACGCCCAATGCCGGAGGAATACCGGGTCGTCTACGATCCATCCCATCGGCTCATCGCTATACAGAAACAGCGTCTGCGGCGTTGGTGCGGACAGTACGGCGGAAAGGAATCTATCCACAGCCATCCGCTTACCCTCGTTTCCATAGTACGGCCAGGCGCGTATGGCTTCCGTCCGAAGATCAGTTCCTTCATCGGTTCGCTCAGGAAGCGGAGTGTCGTCCACCAGCCAGCGCTCGATCGCCGGAACAAGCGGATCATCCGCACCAGCGGATTCCTCGACTTTCACTCCAAGGAGGGCGAACACCTCGGTCCTGCGGCCCGACCTGGCCGTCGTCGCCGCAAGGAATTCTGCAAGGGAAGAGAGGAACGGAGGGTTTGCGGGAAGTTTTCGCTCTCCGCTTCTCAGCCTGCTGACATAGGAAGCGGAAATCGGAACTCGTTTTGAAAGCCGACTGTTTGAAAGCCCGAGGATACGCATGATGTAGTCGAGCTTCCTACCGAATGCAACAGGGGGAACCGGACGGTAGTCGCCTGAATCGACCGACATATTCTTCATACCGATAGTTTGGCACGCTTTTCCATTCGTGACAATTTTTTTTGGCATTGCCAACCCATGTACAGAGGCTTCCGAACGATCATTGCCCATGCGATACTTGGCGCGAGAGGTGGTTGCAGATGTACAAACGTATCATATTGATTCTTCTGATGACAGTCGTGGTCGGATCCGCAACGCTTTTTGCGGTATCGCTGGAGGACATCCGTTTCAAATCCGCAATATCATTGAATACAGGAGAAGCGAATATCGGTCTCGGCGTTTTCGACGGAAGCTTCGGCTACTCGATTGCGGTCAACGGGGATGTCGCAGGTCTTTTCGACAACGGATTCGGTCCCTATGCGAAGCTATCCCTGGATATTCCCGGTTCGGCGTTCGGCATCACCCTCGGCGGAGCGTATGAACTTCCGACGAAGCGACCGGACATGTTCCTAATGTTCACCGCCGGACCGACATTCAGGTTTGTAAGCGGCTACTTTACGTTCGGAATGGATGTGCTGGCCCATTTCGAGTGGGTCGCCCTGTCCAAATTCTATGTACGGATTTCTTCCGGGCTACAGATGGAATTCGTCTCGACAATGAAAGGATTCGGTACCGTAGGAGGGTTCGGTCTCTACGTGCCGCTTCCCGTCATTGCGGTAGGATATCGGTTCTGATCATTTTTCCGTTATTGCGTGCAAGGGGGGAAGAGGGCGTCGCCACAAGGTGACGCCCTCTGTTGTTTATCTGAGCTCCTCAAGCAAGATCCCGGCGATACGGACCTAGAGCCGCAGATCCCTGCATTCCAGCAGGAACAAGATCGCCATGGCCTGTCCATAGGGCATCGGACGAAGCGGAATCTTCTTGTAGAAGCCCAGCGAATCCTTACCCATCGGCGTGCCGTACGAGACTTGTCGCACCACTCCATGCTCATCGATGACGGACAATATCGACCCCAACGCCCGTTTGACGACGGAAAGATACGACCGATCCACGAGCCCCATTTTCACCGCTTCCACGATACCGTATCCGAATCCGCACGTCGCGCTCGCCTCCAGATAACTGGTAGGATCGTCCAGCAGCGTATGCCACATGCCCGAGGAATCCTGCAACGGAGCTATTGCATCGATCTGCCGGACAAGCACGGTCTCAAGATACCGCGTCACGCTTCGAGGAAGTTCCACCATCTGGATAAAATTCGGAATGGCGATGGTGATCCAGCAGTTTCCCCTCCCCCAGAAAGCCCCGGTGAAATGATTCCTTCCTTCGAATGTCCAGCCGTGATACCATAACCCGCTTTTCACATCGCACAGATATTCGATATGGAGCAGGAACTGGTAGATCGCTTCATCCACATACTCTTGACGATGCAGAATTCTTCCGACGTTGGCCACGGCGAGGACGGTCATCATCAACGTATCGTCCCACAGTTCCCCATGGTTCTCATGATCGGTGGTCCGATGCTGGAACCCACCCTCCTCGGTACGGGGCAGTCCGCCGCTCATGACCCAGTCCGCCCATTCCTCACAGACCGCAAGGTAATCCTTCCGTCCGGTATATTCGGCAAGATACGACAAGGCCAGGATCGGAGCCATCGTATTGACGTTCTTCCCCGGGAGCCCTTGGGACAACCGTTCGTCGTAATACTGGGTCAACATCGAAAGATATCGTTTGTCTGCAGTCCGTTCATAGAGCTTCCACAATCCGAACAGCCCGACCCCATGGGGCCACTCCCAGAACTGATAGCGCCCCCGCAACGAAGCTTCTACACCCCCGGCAAGTTTGTTCGAAGTAAAATCGGGATCGTCGGGCGCATAGAGCACCGGAAGAAATCCTGAAACCAACGCATCAAGGGCTTCGTCACACGTATACATGGAATCTCCTCATCATCAAGTTCATACTAGACTCCCGACCGCTGCATCCCGCCGACGACGAGCTCCACCGTCCGGATCTCATGCGGCTTGAGCGAAATCGCCACACAGCCGTCACGGACATCCAGAACGCCGAGCCGTCGCTCGAGCAAGTCGCAATCGAATGCTCCTTCGATCGGAAGACAGGAGGAAAGGAGTGCGGAAGTACGTCTCCCGTTCAATTGCAGAATCCTGAGAATCAAGGAATCGCGATCCTCGCATTTCTTCACCGTCTCTATTACAAGGTCATCGCTATCGCACGAAACGAGACTTCCTTGACCGGAAAGCCGCATCAAAGCGCAATCGGGACGCACCGGAACCAACGCTTGATGCAGTTCGTAGCCGTGTTCGATCACCTTGCCATCCAGATATCTGCCAGGATGAGGATAGAGGGCATAGACGAAACTATGGCTCCCTCGGTCGGCCTTCGGATTCGGATATGAAGGGCTTCTCAGCAGGGAAAGGGCAAGCCGGTTTCCCTTCGCCGAGTATCCGTAGCTTTGCCGGCTCATCAAAGCGGCGCCATATGTCTCTTCGCTGAGATCCACCCATTTATGGGCGGGAACTTCGAACTGCGCCTCATCCCAGCTTGTATTGGAATGTGTGGAGCGTTCGCAAACGCCATAGGCGATGTCATAGCTCGCGCGAGGGGCTTCGACATCCACCTGGAACTCGGTCCGAAGCATCAGATGTTCCTCCTGATAGTCGCAATCAAGACGGAAGTCGATGCGTCTATCATGTGCATAGCAGGTCATCATCTGGGAGAAGCTCGATCTTCCCCATGTGCTCTTCCACCTCAGTGTAAAGCGCAGTGCGGAATCTTCCTCCACCTCGTAGGAAACCGTCCCGCCGAGCCGTTGAACCATGTCGCGCTGTTTGCCGATATTCCATGCATCATATTCCTTGGGATAGTCGACGGTCAGCGAGAGAATGTTCCCCCGTCCGCCTTCCGCAAGGACTTCCCTTTCCGCATCCTTGTCATATAGGCGACGGATCGTACCGTCGCTATCCAGCTCCACCGTATAGAACGGCGTATCCAGACAGGTGCCGTCCCATGAGAACGACGAACAGGATTCCTGGCTATCATGCCCCAGGACATACCGTCGCCATCCCTTCGCCGGGACATCATGACACAGGAACCAAAGATTCCTTCCGTTCCGTGCCGAGACTAGACGATGCCCTTCCATATCGTAGACGGCGTCGCAGTCGGTATCCTCGAGCAGACACAGTCCCGTCCGACAATGGCCGAGCGAATTGAACACGATCACATCGTCGTGAGAAACCGCGATCATATCTGAAAGCGCCTTCCGTGCGGAAGTCGCCTGAGTTTCGAATATCGCCAGAACTTCTTCCAGTTGTCTTTCCGCCAGTTCATACACTTCGGCTATCGCACTGCCGGGAAGGATGTCGTGGAACTGGTTGAGCAACAATTGCTTCCAGGCGCGTTCATATTCGGCATGAGGATACGGCACGTTCCGATCGCACGACCAGAGCAACGATGAAAAGAACTCGGCTTGTATCGCAGCCTGCTCGCACGCTCTGTTGAGTCGCTTGATATCCGCCATCGTGGTATAGGTTCCGCGATGATACTCCAGATAGAGCTCCCCATACCATTGGGAGAGGGAATCCAACGATGGCGCCGACCGCTCCAGAAACTCAAGCGCCGTGCTGGTATGGATATCAGGAAGACCGGGATATCCCCCGCTGAGCCGCTTTTCATACTCCAGCATCTCTTTTGTCGGGCCGCCTCCCCCGTCGCCGTACCCATAGAGATAAAGCAGGGTGTCCATCCGGTCGGCATCTGCGAACCGCTGCCAGGTTCCGAGCAACTGGCTCGGCGTCAGAATCCCATTATAGGTAGTCTCGTTGCCCGGCTTCTTCGGATATGCCGCAAGACTCTCATAGTCCTTGCCACTGACGAAATATGCGAGGACCTTGCTGCCATCGAGGCCTTTCCAGGCGAACATGTCGTGGGGCATCCGATTCGTCTCGTTCCACCCCAGCTTCGTAGTCACGAAATAGGAAAGCCCGGATGCAGCCATGATCTGCGGCAATGTGGCGGGAAAGCCGAAGCTGTCGGGAAGCCACAGGATCTTCTGATCCTTGCCGAACGTCTCCTTCACCCAACGCTTGCCCCAATAGATCTGCCGGGTCAACGATTCTCCGCTCGTGAGGATCGCATCGCTCTCGACCCACATGGCTCCTTCGACTTCCCACCGTCCCTCGAGCACCCGGGCTTTGATGCGGGCGAACAAAGAAGGTTCGTCACGCTTGAGGAAATCGAGCAACTGCATCTGGCTCGACGAGAACCGATATTCGGGATACCGATCCATCAGGTACAGAACCGTCGCATAGCTTCGTATGCTTTTCTCACGCGTCTGGGCAAGCGTCCAGAGCCAGGCCATGTCGATATGGCTATGACCGCAGGCAGCGACATGCATTCGTCCCGTAGCGGAAGGAACGGCCAGCGCCTCGGCGAGAACCGTCGCGGCACAAGCGATCTTCGTTTCGTCCCATATCGTTTCGACACTGGAAAAGTCAACCGCCCGCACAGTCCTCATGCACGCGTCGGAAAGAATCAAGAACGCCTCGCTGCCCTCTTCCACGGTCAACGCTGTCTCGTAGGCAAGGGACAGATCGTATACCAGCGCCTCCAACTGCGGACTGACACGGTATATATCCATATCAAGAAACACATCGGGCTTCCTAGCGTTCACATACGCATACAGAACCACCATCGTCTCGCGCTTGGCGGGAAGATCGACCTCGACATGCCTCACATCGAGACCGCAAACCAGATTTCCGTCCAGAAAGACAAGGAACTGTGGATTGTCGTTGTTCCATATATCATCGGCACCGGTACGGACCCGGAGCCGGACCGGAGCGTCGCTCCAGGATTCGGGAATGAGAATCCGCGTCTTGAACAGGCAATGATATTCATGCCCCCCGAAACCGATTCCAGGATCGAACGGCTTCCATCCTTCGGAATCGGACCGTCTTTCCCACTGGTGGTATCCGCTTTCTTTGTACAGGATATCCCGCACAGGAAGGTTCGTCGCAAAACGGGCCTGTCGAAGCCGATCGAGCGGTCCGTGTACATATCGTTGCAATGCTTGTTTCGTCATGCCGCAAGCCTATCCTTTTATCCCGGATGCGGAAAGTCCTCCGATGATGTGCCGCTGCAAAATGATGAACAAAATGATGATCGGAACCATCGACATCACCGAAGCGGCGAGGATGCTGCTCCAGTCCACGCCGTTGAAACCGATGTAGTTCTTAATTGCGATCTGGATGGTATATTTGCGTTGCTCGCTGAGTACCAGCAATGGCAGGATATAGTCGTTCCATCTCCACATGAAGCTGAAGATCGCCAACGTCACCGTACTGCTCGTACCGAGCGGCAGCATGACATGAAAAAATGTCTGGGCTTCGTTGCTGCCGTCAATGCGCGCAGCCTCCACGAAAGAAAGGGGAATCGACAGATATTGCTGCCTGAACATAAAGATACCTGTGGTCGTCGTCACGACAGGAAGAATAACACCCCAGATATTGTTATACAGCCCAAGTTCGCTGATCACCGCTACCTGCGGAACGGTCAAGGTCTCTCCGGGAATTAGCGTGCCAAGCAGGAAGATCCCGAAAATCAGATTGGTATATGATACATCGAAACGATAAATGGCAAGCGCATAACCGCACATCGAGCTGATCACCAGTGTGATCAACGTACCAACGACCGCAAGGAAGAGACTGTTGAACACATATCCAAAAAAACCGTCGTTGATGACTTTCGCATAATGCGAGGCAGTCCATTCAGTCGGGAACATGCGCAGCGGGTACGAGAACAGTTCCCCCGTCTGCTTGAAGGAACTGAATACCAGCCAGACGATCGGAAACACCATCGCCGCTGCCACGACGAACGTCCAGAACGACGGCCAGAACACCTTGGACAACTGTGAGGAACGTTTCATTTCTGTTCACCTCCGTTGCTGAGCTTGAACTGGAAATACGCTATCAATGCGAAGATGATCATGACCAGAAGGGAAATCGCGGATGCATAGCCGTACTGCATCTGATTGAATCCTTTGTCGAAAATGAACTGGATGATGAACGTGGTGTTCAGCCCCGGTCCCCCTTGGGTAATGCCTTGTACCAGCGCATATTCCTTGAGCAGGTTCACCGTCGACAGAAGCGTTACCAGGAACGTCGTCGGAGCGAGCATGGGAATCGTGATATGGAAGAAAGTCTGCAGGCCGGAACTCCCATCGATCGAGGCGGCCTCGTACAAATCGGCCGGAATATTGTTGATTCCCCCGATGAAGATCACCATGTAGAACCCGGTCGACGCCCAGTTCGAGGCGAAACTGATAACGAATGTCGCAAGCCTTGGATTCAACGCCCATTCCAACGGCGTACCGCCGGAACTCTGGATGATATAGTTGACAAGTCCGTATTCTGCGCTGAACATCCAGTTGATCGTGATACCGACGACCAGACTGCTCAACAGCGACGGAATGTATACCATCGTCCGTCCAAGGCTCTTGATGGCGACTCGCTTACTGCACAGCAGCAATGCGATCAACAGCGGAACGATGACTTTGAATGGAAGGCTGAACAGCGTATAGCCGAACGTCCGACCGAGCGCTTGATAGAATTTAATATCCTTGATCAATTCGCCATAGTTCGACAGTCCGATGAAATCCATCGTCTTCCAGCCATCATAATTGGTAAAGGAAAATCCGACGCTGAGAATCAATGGCAACAGAAAGAACACCGAAAACAGGATCAGGCAAGGAGCGATGAAGAGCCAGAACGCTACGACATGTCGTTTGGCATGGTGTGTCTTCATATGCGTTTCATCCCTTTGCCGACGGACTGTCTGGACCGATGTCCTCATACTCCGCCGGATAGTCAAAGAAGCAATTACCGGGCCATCTATCGAAGGCCCGGCATCATCGATAGACTCAGTACTTGAGCGGCCAAGAGGATTTCTTGGAAAGCAACGCCGCGAAATCGTTCAACGCCTTGGCGGGAGAAATATCGCCGTTCACCGCCTGACGCATCGCATCGCGATATTCGTTGTCGTAGTAGTTCCGCCACAGCGAACTCTCGTCGACACTGAACGCCTTCGTCACTTTCGCAACTTCGCTTTGCAGGATCTTATAGTCTTCTGCGACCTGCTTGTCGGCAGGCGAATAAGTCACGCCGACGAGGGACGAAAGGCCCTTGTCTCTGTTCAGGTAATTCTGGAAATTTTCCTTTGTATAGAACCACTTGAGGAAATCTACGGCCAGATCCTTGTTCTTCGCGTTCACAGGAACGGCCAGGCCACTTCCTCCCAAGATCGCGCTCGGACCGGCGGAACCGACCGGAGAAGGCATGACTCCCCAGTTGATGTTCTTGATCTGGGTATAGAACGAATTATAGTTCCAAGTCCCGCTGAAATAGATGCCTACGTCGCCGTTTTTGAAATAATCCGCAGGATTGTCGGTGGTTCCGCCTGCCCAAATGGCTTTCGGCATGAACGAATTGTTCCATCGCACGAACTCTTCGAGCGTGGCGATGTTCTGCGGACTGTTGATGGTCACAGCGAAAGATTCCCCGCGCTTTTCGACCATGGAACCGCCGTTGGCATACATCAGGTTATCATATCTGGCGCGGGAGGAATCCATCGCCATCCCGTATTTTACACCACCTTTTTCCTGCAGTAGCTTGGCGTTCGCCGCCAGTTCCTCAAACGACCAAGGGTCATCGACGGTGGGGGCGGACAAGCCGACGCGGTCGAAAGCATCCTTATTGTAGAAGACGTTCGTAATAGTGAACTGCTGGGGAAGAATGTTCGCGATCTTCTTCGTGGCATAGGAATCGACGATGATTTCGACAGCCATCGGCTCGAAGATCGAAATATCGATATTCTTGCTGAGATCCGCAAATTCATCAGGATAGAGACGTGCGAGACGGGTAGTCGCGATCAGATCGGGCAGATCTTTGTTTCGAGCCATCAAAGGGAATTTCGTCAGCTGATCTTCATACGGAATGACCATCACGTCAAGCGTATTTCCCGTCTCCGAGGCCCACTCCTTCAACGTGTTCAGCAATGCATCCTCGCTTGAAGGTTCTTCGCTCAACATAACCTTCAACGCTTTGGGGGCTTTCGCCGTTTCCTGCGATCCCGATGCGAAAACAACGTTGCCGACCAGCAGAATGGCCAATGCAAAAATTGCAATCTTTTTCATACGACACCTCCATGTATGTATCGTGGCTCCTCACCCATGAGCTTCTGCCCATGTTTCCAGTTTACCGACAAAAAACAACAAATCTACAACTTTATTGTCATATTTCCGATAATTCTATTGCATTTCTTGCTATTATTGTTCGTTGCACCAAACATTTTTTCCGACGGGATCGAAACCTTTGTAGATCATTTGCTCGCCATCGACCGACAACGATTCGCAGAATCCGCCGCGCAGAACGCCCAGCAAGGGATCGACGAACGTGAACGACTCGTCGGTCACGTCGGGCTCGACCCTCAGCATCGTTTCGATGAACCGATCGAAAGAACCGAACGTACCTGCGGACCCGACACGGAACAAGTAGACAACCTTCCTTCCTTGCGCGATGCATTCGCGCATCTTGTTCGGACCATAGGAGACCATCTCCAAGTGCTTCGAACAGAGCACGCCCGCATACCCCCCTCCATGCGAAGCGACGAACAGCCAGTTGCCGATCTGCCGATACCCGGCAAATTCCATCGTAGGGACATACAGATGCGTGAATCCTACCGGATGATCGGGGGCGACGGAAAAAGAGACAGCGGCGAAATTCTTGTACTGGTTCACCCGCGGCAACGTGCCGTTTCCCGCCCAATATGATGGACGGGCATGACCAAACAGGGCATGTTCGCCGGGATGGTTCACCCACATCTGCTCGGTGGCGGAGAACAGCAGATGGATCGGGTTCTCCTGGAAACCGCGTTGTCCAACCCGAAAATCGTTCGCACTACTGAGCAACGAAGTGGATGTCTTGTATGCATAGACATCGGCATATCCCCGATACCCATGGGTCGACTGGCTCAGCAGGGCTCTGCCTGCAGGGACTCGGCAATAGTCACGGTACCGATCCGGCGCATGGTAGTCGCTGAAACAGAGCGCAGTCACGCCTTTTCCCGCATGGCTCGTATTGCCGATTCCATAGAGGATCCAGTTGATGAAGGACGGACAGTTCGAATTGTTGCCGAACAATTCCTTCGGATAGGTCCTGCCGGCGGTCGTGCAGAAAATTCCATCGAACGAATAGACAGCGAGCAGATACGCCGCATAGTCCAACGCACGCCCTGCCATGTCCTTCATATCTTCATGCTCAGTCTGGGCATACAAGCTTGCGAACCCGAGAGCGTCGATCGGCAGATACGGAGGACTGTTCCATTCGGTGAAACCGATGGCGAAGAACGTGTCGAACCAATCCTTGAGCATGGCGCGCGCCTTGCGTTGTATCTGACGGCCGGACATGCCGCTGTTGGTGAAAATCTCGTCAGGGTACAGTTCCCCGGCGAGCAACTGACAGACATGGAACATCAACGCATGATTCTCGCTGTAGAACCACATCGCGTCGTCACCGGGCTCATCGTGCCAATATCGGAAGTCGAGCAGACAGGCTTTCATCGCTTCCTTCAGTTCGTCGGTCAGATACGGATGGTCGGAAAACGCACGGAGCATATGGGGAAAATAGGAGAGATAAAAATCGCTGCAATCGCTACGTCGATTGATGAAAGCTATCTGCCGACGGAGGATATGTTCGAACTCCTCCCGCTTGCCACCGGCATGAAGGATTGCGACGGCACGGTTACCGTTGCGTTCGCCATATCTGCTCAGCACTTCATATGCCTGCCGTTTCCGTTGCTCGATCGTAGCGGCAGGAGCGGGAACCAAGGAAAGAGGGAAATTCTCGAACGCGAGCCGATACCCGATGTCCATTCCCTGTACCGTCGTCTTCGCCGAGAACTGCAGATATCCTATCGGCAGCTTCTCGCAAGGACCGAGGGTCGCCGTATTCTCTCCTTTCTTAATAACAGCGACAGTTTCATACAAATCGCCGACCATGAAGTTCTCTTCCGTCGCTCCGCTGAGGAAGATTTCCATGTCCCGATTCTCATACGGATTCGGACAGAAAAGGATGACATCCCCCGACCTGACATGATTGCTCATGCAGCTCAGATCGCCCAACGCCCGTTCCACCGCAAGAACCAGAGCGGCATCCCTGTCGCCGATAGGGATTTTCTGCATTAGGCCTGGTTGATCCTCGACGCAGGTCAAGGCAAACGAGCAGTCGCTGTCCCGTTCGGCGAACTCATCCCAGCAGACGACAAGTTCGTTGTCCCCCGGCAGCAACGATAGCGTCACCTCCGTTTTCCTGATCTGGTTCCGCTCATGCGGTGTGAACGTCGCGGCCAAGGCACCGTTCAGCCAAAGCCTCGCGCCTCCCGCGACGGCCAATTCGCAACGCACCGTCCGACGTCCGTCTGTTTCCAGAAACGTAACGGCAGTCGCGCCGATCCATGTCGGATTCGGATAGAAACCGGAAAGAGCGATGACCGGATCATCGAACGGAAAATGGGCGGACAGGATGTGTCGTTCGCCATGCGTGACCACGCATCCTCCCACTTCCTTGGCGAAAAATTCAGGATAGGGATCCGCCGCCGTCCGCCGGAGCTGGACAAACGCTTCCCTGACAGGGTTCTTATGAGAGGCTGCGGCGACCGAACCTTCCCATACATTCGACTCCTGTTCGATCCTGACAGGGGTTCCCTCCACAGGTTCCCTATGGATTTCGCTGATCAGGAACCGATTGATATGTTTCAAATTCTGCAATGGATACCGTAGATATTGCATATGATACATCTCCCGCAATAGGCGATAGGCTCTATCCTGCAGACAGTATGAGACGCATTCTCGGCAAAATCCACGTATTTCTTGCTGTGAATATCCCTTAATCCTTGCATTTTCTGCTCAATGCGATGCCTCACCCATGGGACAAGGCCTGTCGGATACCACCTGGGCACGGAACCGCCGCTCAATGCCGTGGAGCAACGGTTCTCCATCAATCCATACTATTTCAGCATACAGTTCGAGGAAGTCACCGACACGAACTATGTCTCATATCTTCAGATGTACCGTCGGCGGCAGGCATGGAAACCAGCCTCCGCCACTCATTGACCGATCCATGAAATCTGTGTAGCGAGCGAGGTGTCCTCACATCGCACCTTTCCGGTCGTCACACCTGTCGTTTCGCGACATCCTTGTATACGTCGCTACGCGGTAGCCATGCAAGAAAGCGATCAAGCTCCTGGTCCCACAAACGCCACTCGTGCCGAAAGCCGCTACGCCTGCTGCAGGTATGGACCACACCCAGCCGGTTGAGCTCTCCTTCGAACCAATCCTGAAGCGGAAGCAGATAATCCAGATCCCCATAGGAATAATACAGAGCAGGCAGCGTCTCTCGTCTCCTGATGATCTCCACCGGTTCGTATTTGGCTTTCATCGTCGGGGAAAACGATTCGTACTCCCCCAACCGTCCCTGGCGCAACGTCGTCACCGGGGAGAATGCGCCGACTGCCCGGAACTTGTTCGGATGGGCGAGCCCATGGATCAATGCGCCATACCCACCCATGGACAGTCCGGCGATATATGTATCATCCATTCTGGATGAAACAGGGAAATAGCTTCGTACGAACTGCGGCAACTCGGTCTCGATGAAATCATAATAATCGACGGGAAAGAGTTTTTCAGAAATCCTGGTCTCGAATTCACCCAGATCGATGTAACTGTTGTTCTCGCCAGCCATGGTGACGATCACCATGCTGTATTCCTCCGCATATCGCGCCACGGAAGAATAGTTCAGCCAAGAGTCCTGGTTCCCCCAGTAACCATGAAGCAGATACAGTACCGGATACTTCGCCTTGGGCCGATGCGTCCGCACGCCACGGGATATTTCGTCAGGGGTAAGTCCCGGAACCATGATATTGACATCGACGCTCCGACGCAACACATACGAAACGAATGAAGTCCTGAACACAGGCATGTCTACTCTCCTTCCCTATGTACGCTTCGCAAGATCCCATCGATCGCCGTTCCATCGGCATGCGGAAACGAAACGCCGAGAATCCGGGCGAAAGTAGGAGCTTCGTCAACGATGCAGGAACCATCGAGAACCGCATGCTTCCGAATATGGGGGCCTTTCGCAACCAGCATCGGCTGCGGCCCATTCTCCGGTAGATATCCGTGCGTGGCACGGCCGAAGCGGTAGTCATGGTTGTCCAAAGGTCGCACCAACGGCCTTGTCGCGTAATCTCCGAACGCAGTGTAGCCATCGGTTTCCAGAACAAATGAGAACTCTCCCCTCAAGTGCTCAGTCTCTCGTGCCTCACGTTCGGAAAATATCCGGGAAAAGCCATACAGCCCTTCGGCAAGCAGGTCATCGAGGAATCTTCTGACCTGCGCTACGTCCGCGGGATCCTTCACATATACGAGGCAGGACATGCCGTTCGACAAACAATACGCCCGCCAGTCCCGGACCATCCCATCTTCTCCGACCGACAGCCATCCATGCTCAGCGAACAGAACGTTCAGCCCGATTGCACGCCGCACATCCATCTGCCCATGATCGCTGACAAGAAACAGATCGGTCTCATCCAAGACGCCTCGCTCCAGCAAAGCACTTCCCAGCATCCCGATCCAGCGATCCAGCGAATCCAGCGCTACATCGACATGCGGACCGAAAACCCCTTTCTCATGACGTACGGCATCGATGTTGGCGGGATGCACGAACAGTACGTCAGGAGCGAACTCCAATATCATGTCCCTAGCGCATGCGATACCGAACTCGTCTCGCTGAGGATGGCTTCTCCAGTCTCCATCAATCAAATAGACGTTCTTTCGGATGATGTCCAGCACGGCGGAACTGGAGCCGGTCGCGGCGAACGCGTCTTCTTCCGATTCCCCGTCCTGCGCCCAATAGTCCGCGATGTGGTAGTCGATCGCCGGATTCCCGGCGGTTACCGGCCAAAGTACGGAGGCGGTGGTTTTCCCCGCGGCCTTTGCAAGGTGGAAAATATCCTCGCATTTCAAGAACGAAGAGAACCAAGTCCAGGGAACCGGATCGAAAAACGCCGGAAACTGCGAGTTGGAAGTAACGCCATGGTGCTCCGGGTAACAGCCGGTAAGCATCGTAGCATGAGCCGGGAACGTCACCGAAGGATAGATCGAGCGCACATTGCGGACGCACGCTCCGCCGGCGAGGAACCTCCTGAAGTTCGGCTTCGCCGATAGATATTCCAAATCCTCTCCGACTTGAGCATCCGACGAAATCACGACGATCCTGCTCATGGGACAAGCTCCTGTTCGACACCTTTCTCCGTATAGATGATGGAACAGTCCGAAGTCTGGAAATCGACATGCAACATCGCATATTCAGCCCCGTTCCTCCAGCACAAGGAGAGTTCGGTACCTCCGGACGGCAATACTTCGAATTCACCGTTGAACGCTGGATGCGTGTTTCGAAACAACATCAGTCGCATCAGGCTACGCACGATCGGCCGCTCCAGATGTTTCGCCACATCCTCCAAGGGATAGTAGGATCGGTTCACATCGCGATTCTGATGGGTCCGTTCATACAGTTCGAAATCATTCTCCCCTGCAAGCAACCCTACATAATACACTTGCGGGATACCTGGCGCGAAGAATTGCACCGCCCGTGCGATGTAATATTTCCGGTCATCCGCACCGCATGCGGAATAATAGGTACAATTGATCTGGTACGTATCGAACCGTTCCAGATCGATCGCGATCCCGGCGCGTCCATACATGGCGAACACTTCAGGATTCATTTCGAAACACCGGGCCCGGGTAGCAAGGAGCTCTTCGTCCGGCATCAGGTATCTGGCATCCACCACACCGATTCCATCGTGGGTGTCCAGCGTCGTGAACTGTTTCCGAGGGCAAATTCTCAACCAGTTCCTCAGGTATCTGCTACTTCCGAAATACAGGGCGTTCAGCAACAGCATCGGAAGCTGGAAATCGTATACATAATATCCCCGTTCCTCGACTTTCTGCTGTACGAAATAGTTTTCGTGGATTTCAGGCAGAACGACCGACTCGGTCCCCCGCAACGTCTCGTCGCAGCGATCAAATAATTCCCATATCTCAGGTTCGGCGAAGAAACAGCTTGTCCCTTCCCGCTTCGCCGCATAAGCGACCGCATCGAGCCGGATCAACGTGCCGCCGTGGGAAGCGAGGAACGACAGGTTGTCCCGATGAAACCGTTGCGCGACCGAAGAGTGTTGGTTGATGTCCACCTGATAGTCGCTGAACGTCGTCCAGAGCTTCTCCTCAGAACCGTCTTTGAACCGAACGGTGATCCAAGGGATCTGCTTCCTACGATACATGATTTCAAGATCTTTTTCAGTCGGTTCGCCTTTCGTCCAGAAATCTTTATACCGGATGAAGAAGTCACGGTATTCCGAGGCGTCTTTCTTCTCGATGAAGTCCTTGAAGATAGCGCTTTCCGAAGACAGATGGTTGATCATGTAGTCGTACATCAAGTAATACTTCTCACCTAGCGCCATGATATCGCTCCAATCGCCGAACCGGGGATCGACTTCCCGATACGTGGTCGGACAGAAGCCTCGATCTGCGGTGGACGGAAAGAACGGGAGGATATGGACTCCTCCGAACAGTCCCTTGAAATCGGTATCGAGGACTGTCTTCAAGTCCTTCAACCCTTGGCCGATGCCATCAGGATAGGCGATCAGCATGATTTGATTAGTGATTTTCTGTGACATTCTGTTCATCCTATGTTGTTCCACGTACAATCAGTTCAACGGGAATTTGCTGTTTTTTCGGTACTTCGACACCATTGATCAGATTCAGGACGGTTTCCACGGCAAGAGAAGACAGTTTCTGGTAATCCTGACGGATCGTCGTAAGCGGAGGGTAGATCATGGCGCTGATGGGGATATCGTCATATCCGACGATCTTGATATCCTGAGGCACTCGATACCCCAAAGAAAGCGCGGTCGACAGACACATGCTCGCCAGGATATCGTTGCTTGCGAAAATACCGTCGAAATCGGTATTCTCATAGAACACGTTCCCGATGACCCCCGCATAGTCGTTCTCGACCTGGTCGACCAAGGATGTCTCGTACAGTTTGTACGCAATGCCGTGACGCTCACATTCCTTGACAAACGCATGGGTTCTTGCGTTGGACGACCGTTCCGGCAGCATTTCGCCGCTGATGTGGATGATCTTCCTGCACCCGCGGGAAATGAGGTGGCGGGTAGCGAAGATCCCCCCCTGTTCATCGTTGGAAGAGACGGAGTACGAACATTCGCTGATGCTGCTGATCGTCACGGTCGGGGTTTTCGACTCACTGATGAAATCGGCCGTTCCTCCGATATAGGTCGTGATGATCCCCGACACCATGCTTCCGGAAAGGCGGTTGTACGCCGAACAGTAATCATCAAGATTTTTAGGAGCGGAAGAAATCATGACGTTCCAGCCATGGCTTTTCGCACATTTCTCAACTTCATGGGCCAATTTCGCCCAGAACGGCATGTTCAGGTCGGGAAGCAGGAATCCGATGCAGTCATTATGCCCCTTCGCCAATGACCGGGCGATCGTATTCGGGCTGTAATTCAACTTGGCCATCGCATCAAGGACCCGTTTCTCTGTGTTCGCATTGATTCGAGAACTGCCATTGATCACCCGGGATACCGTCGCTGTTGAAACATTGGCTTCTTTCGCCACATCGCTAATCGTAGTCACTTTTTCATTCCTCTTGATCAAGATTTTACCGCACCTGCGACAACACCGCCAATAATATATCGTTGCAACAGGATATAGAGAATGATAATCGGAAGCATCGACAGAACAAGCCCGGCCATGATATTCCCATAGTCATTGGAAAAAGTGCCATAGAACGTCCGGATCGCCAATGGCAACGTATATAGTCTACGCTGCCCGAGAACCAAGGATGGAAGCAGGAAGTCATTCCAGAATCCCATGGATTCCAGGATGACGATCGTCGAAAGAATCGGTTTCAGCAGCGGAAACACGATGCGAAAGAAAACGCCATGGGGGCTGCAACCGTCTATCGTCGCAGCTTCTTCGACTGCCAGCGGGACATTGGACTTGATGAATCCATGGCACATGAAGATGCACATAGCCACACCGAAGCCGAAGTTCATCAGGATCAGGGTCGTCCGGGAATTGAGGACATGGAGGGTTCCTCCATAGATGGTGATCAACGGAATCATCACTACCTGGAACGGAACGGCCATGGACGCAAGCATCAAGGAAAACGTCACTTTGCACGCCTTCCAATTGCTGTGTCTGACCAAGAAATAGGCGGCCATCGAAGAAAAGACGACCAGAACCAGAACGCTGAACACCGTAATGACGACGCTGTTCAGGAACGACTTGAAGAAATCCATCTTTTCGATGGCGTTCGAATAGTTGACGAACTGCAAACCGTTGTCGTCGATCAGACGTAACGGGAATTTGACGATGCTTACCTTTCGCTTCAAGGAATTGACCAGAACCAAAGCGAACGGAAGCAGGTAGATGAAGCAGAAAATGAAACCGACGGCGGTCTTGATCCCGACACCTCGTCGTATGGATTTGCTTGTTTCTTTTGACATCGCTACATCTCCTGTTCCCGTTTCTTTCCGATATATGTCTGGGTAAGTGCGATAGCCGCCATCACGGCGAACATGATCAGAGCCTCCGCCTGTCCCGCACCATATTTCTGCTCCTCGAACGCCTTCGCGTAGATGTGCATGGCCGCCAGTTTCGTCGAATCGTATGGTCCGCCGGCGGTAAGGGACAAATTCAAGTCATAGACTTTGAACGTTCGCGTCAGGGTGAGGAATAGA
>Ga0172378_10000429_pt1 | contig 36471 bp, 27 predicted proteins | sample GrowelOW332metaG_FD_119755 | JGI IMG/M metagenome (GOLD analysis project Ga0172378, IMG submission 119755) | Groundwater microbial communities from an aquifer near a municipal landfill in Southern Ontario, Canada - Pumphouse #3_1 metaG | ecosystem: Environmental > Aquatic > Deep subsurface >...
CGAGATGTCGTATGAACGAGGTTATTGCCGCCCCGAATGCACCAAATGTTCGGACGTTTGTCCTTCCGATGCCATACATCCCATCACCAGAGCCGAGAAATCATCTATCCAGATAGGCCATGCTGTATGGATAAAAGAGAATTGCGTTATTTTGACGGACAATGTTAGTTGCGGTAATTGCGCCCGCCATTGTCCGACGGGTGCCATACAAATGGTGGCGATAAATGCGGATAATCATGATTCAAAAAAAATCCCCGTTGTTAATACGGCCGTATGTATCGGTTGCGGCGCTTGTGAAGACCTATGCCCCGCCCGCCCTTTCAGCGCCATTTATGTAGAAGGCAACGAGATGCACCGAACAGTATAAAATACAATGAATAATCTTCAGCTATCAAAAGAAAAAAAACAATGGAAAAAGATAATAAGAAAAATATAAACCGCAGAAACTTCCTCAAGGTAGTAGGTACGGGAACTGTTGCCACAACGGCCGCACTCTACGGATGCAATTCCAACAGACAATCTTCGACAAATGGAACGACCACCACCGAAGTTCCGACAGATAAAATGACATACCGCACCAACCCTTCAACCGGAGATAAAGTATCTCTTCTAGGCTATGGTTGCATGCGCTGGCCTACACGCAAAAAGACAGACGGAGAAGGAATTGAAATAGACCAGGAAACAGTGAACAGACTGGTGGACTATGCCATCGCTCACGGCGTGAATTATTTTGATACAGCTCCTCCCTATGTTCAAGGTTTGTCGGAGCGTGCAACGGGTATCGCTTTAAAACGCCATCCACGTAATAAGATGTTCATTGCCACAAAATTATCTAATTTTGACCCGCAGTCTATGACTCGTGAAAATTCTATCGCTTTATATCATAAGTCTTTACAGAACCTGCAAGTGGATTATATCGATTATTATCTGCTGCATGCCGTAGGTATCCCCAACATGGATGTTTTCAAAAAAAGATACATCGATAACCATATGATCGATTATTTGGTTAAAGAAAGAGAAGCCGGAAGAATCCGAAATCTGGGTTGGTCTTTCCACGGTGATATCAATGTGTTTAACTACTTGTTATCTCTTGATGTGAAATGGGATTTCGTACAAATACAACTCAACTATTCTGACTGGAAACATGCTTCGGACAAAGATTCTAATGCCGAATATCTATATAATGAACTGTCTAAGCGAAAGATCCCCGCAATAGTAATGGAACCATTGTTGGGGGGACGATTGTCGAAATTAAACGACAAATTAGTTGCAGAGCTCAAACAGCATCGTCCGCAAGATAGCATCGCATCGTGGGCCTTTCGCTATGCCGGTTCGCTACCGGATGTGCTGACGGTATTGAGCGGAATGACCTATATCGATCACTTAAAGGATAATATCCGGACTTACTCACCGCTACAACCACTCACAAAAGCAGAAAATGAATTGCTCGAGCATGTAGCGCAAGAAATGCTAAAACGTCCCGTCATCCCTTGTACCGGATGTAAATATTGTATGCCTTGTCCCTATGGACTTGACATCCCTGCCATCTTTGCACACTACAACCGTTGCATAAACAAAAACGACATTCCCGAAAGTCGTAAATCAAAGAATTACGAAGAGGCCAGACGCGCTTTCCTCATCGGCTACGACCGCAGCGTGCCCAAACTTCGTCAGGCCAGCCATTGCATAAAATGCAACCAATGCTCACCGCATTGCCCGCAAAGCATCTACATACCCCGTGAGATGGAGAAAATAGACAACTATGTAGAACAGTTAAAACAAGGAACTTTATAATGAAAGAGCTCATCGAGCTTTTGCATCAAGGACATTATTCTTGTGTAATCAAAAATCAGGGAGAAATTCGCACCTTTTCAGAACGCGGGGTAACCGATTTGTATGATCTGGTTTGCAACAACTCCGCCTTTCTGAAAGGAGCTCATGTAGCCGACAAAGTTGTAGGAAAAGCTGCCGCTTCATTAATGATCATCGGCGGCATCAGCCAACTATACACCGATGTCATCAGTCTACCGGCATTATCTTTATTGCAAAAGGCACATATCATAGTCGAAGCCAAACAGTCAGTGCCTCTTATTAAGAACCGTACACAAACAGATTTATGCCCCATGGAAAAAAAAAGTTTACAGGCGAAAACGGCTGATGAAGTCTTTTCCATTATTAAAGCATCGATTGATCAAATCAAATAGTATATTTCTAAATTACTCTTTCGCTTCCGACCTTCCAAGGATAAAGACCTTGTGAGTTCCTCTTCCAAAGGTATCAAGCACCTTCTCTTCTTTCCATTTATTCAAATCATCCAAAGCTGCATTTTTAAGCAATCCGGTGATACTGCCATATTCTTTACGCGTGATAAACGGATGATCTTTAAGATAGTTTTCCAAACAGGCACGACGTTTTTCTAAAGGTAAACCGGAAGATTTGCGAAAGCCTAACTTGGCACGTTCAAAATCTTTAAACCAACACTGACCTTTAAACCAACTCGACGGACGGAAATGCACTCCGTTATAACTGATAGACGGTGAACGAATTTCGTTTTTACTCTCCACTGGACGAGAAGTAATTTTAGCCGAAAGATAACCCATCTTACCAAACTCCACATGATAACCCTCGCGAATATAAGATGAAGCCTGATCGCATAATGCAGCAAGAACACCTTCTACATCTGCTTTTGAAAAACTCGTAGATTGAACTATATCATTCTCCAAGGTTCTAAAACTTACTGTTCCCTTAGATACAATACGCGGATACATCGATTGCTGTGTATCATCTCCTTTTTCATTGGGTTTTCTGACTAAATCATACTCTACTGGCATACTTACTATTTTTTTGTTGTTTATAATCCTATCTATATCTCTATCTCACGCTGTGATTGTTTAATAATTAAGTATGTCTCCTTGCTAATTTAAGGTGCAATCTCTTCTTAATTAAGCTCCTTTTCTGCCTCGATTAGTCCGGCCCGTGTACATGGGCTATATAGCCTGCATACGAAAACTATATAGCCCGTGTATGGAAACCGGATAGCCCGCATACACGGGCCGGACTAATCAAGCTTACAAATATACATAATTTAAGCTCTAAATGCAACTAAATACATGACTAAATGCCTTATTTATAAGAGACTTCAACATCTTTCGCAATGAATAATTGAGTTATAATCACAACATTCCTGTCGATATACATTCACCACTAATTTTAGCACATATCGGGAGACAAAAAAAGGATATGTCAATTTCTTATTGACACATCCTTTTTTTAAGATGTTATATATTAAAAAGATATCTTACTGCAAAAACGAAATCAAAACACCGGCAGCAACAGCAGATCCGATAACTCCGGAAATGTTACTTGCCATACAATACTGCAATACATGATTCTTTATATCATACTTCAAGGCAATCTCATTGGCTACGCGACTGGCCATTGGCACAGCACTCAAACCGGTAGCACCGATCAACGGATTAATCTTCTTCTTTGAGAACACATTTACTACTTTCACCATAAAAATACCACCGGTTATGGATAAAGCAAATGCAAGGAAACCTCCGACAACAATACCTATTGTTGTCCAATTCAAGAAAGCCTGACTAGTCATCGTTGCTCCTACTGAAAGACCAAGGAATACAGTGGCGCCATTCATAATACTATTGGAGGCTGCATCATACAAACGGAATGTGTTTGTTCCGATTTCCTTGACCAAGTTACCAAACATCAACATACCGATCAATGGCACAGCTGTCGGTACAAAGAGAGCCACAATTACAGTGACGGCGATAGGAAAAATAATTTTCAAGACACGGAGATTTTTAATTTCCGTTTTCGACGGATATTTTTTCTCTTGTTCTTTCATATTAATTCTCAATTCTTTCTTCGTACAAAGCAACCTGACCATCAGCGGAATGATTACCGGTACCAAAGCCATATACGAGTAGGCCGCAATAGCTATTGGGCCAAGTAGTTGCGGAGCAAGCTTGATTGTAGTAAAGATAGCTGTTGGGCCATCGGCTCCACCGATAATACCCAAAGAGGCTGCTTCTTTAGGGGTGAATCCCATCAAAATAGCAACAATCAAAACAGTAAAGATACCTAATTGAGCTGCCGCACCGAAAATAGACAGACGCAAGTTACGAAGCATCGGCCCGAAGTCGGTCAGCGCACCTACACCCATAAATATAATCGGAGGCAAAAATCCTGTCTTGATCAACATATAATAGATAAAGTTCATCAAACCCAAATCGTGCGCAATCGCATGCAAAGGCATATCATAAATATTCTTCAACACGCCATTCACCATCACCATACCATTTTCATCGGCCTGAATCACGCCCATACCCCCACCTGGGAAATTGGCAAGCAACACTCCGAAAGCAATGGGAATAAGTAATAAAGGCTCATATTGCTTTTTAATTCCAAGATAAAGAAGGACAAAAGCAATCGCATACATAACTAAGAACTGTGGTTCGGCAAATATATTACCGAAAGTAGTCATGTCAAACAAATGTGTAAATATATCGTTCATTATCCTATCTTGATTAATACGTCGTCTTCTTCTACACTATCACCAGGTTTAGCCTTTATCTCGGTAATTATTCCGGCAAATTCCGAACGAACGGCATTATAAGTTTTCATGGCCTCAATATAACAAAGCAAATCACCAACCTTTACCGTATCACCCACATTAACAGGTTTTTCTTCTGCGTTCTTCACTAAAAAAAATTTACCTTCCAAAGGAGAAGTAATGCTTTTTGCATCACCGGTTGATGAAACAACAGGTGCGGCAGCCGTAACTGTATCCTTCAAATCAACATCGCCATAAGCTACTGTTACTTTGTATGACTGACCATCAACCTGTACTGTAAGCGTTTTGGACTTGCAATCACTAGTATTCGATTTATTCTTATCCGCCTTTTTCTTTTCAACATCAGCCAAGAAATCGGCTTTCGCCTTGCCACTCTTGTAAGCTTCATACTGAACAGGATGCATCGCGTATTCAAAAAGCTCTTCATCATCCTCACCAATCTCCCATTTCTTATCCTTCATCATCTTGCGATACTTATCAAGCTCGTCCGGATAATTATCTTGTGGATTGCCAGTGAAGAACTTACGACCTTCACGTTCGGCCTTCTCTACAATCTCCGGTGCAAGCTCGCCCGGCAACTTACCGGCCTTGCCCAGAATCATATCCCAAATATCATCGGCAATAATGCCCCAACGTTCTTTGCCTTTTTCCAAAGCCATGACGTTCATTAACGAAAGATTCTTGACATATTGACTAAAGGGTGTGACCAAAGGAGGATAACCGACACGTGGCCAGACATAAGCAACTTCTTTGAATAATTTCAAAAGAAGTTCATCCTGTGTCATAAACTTCAAATTTCTTTTGGCTTTATATTTATTGATTGATTGAAGATTTGTATCCAAATCGGCCATCAAACTGCCCATCATACCGCCGGGAAGTCCCGGGCCGATAAGCAATGAATTCATCAGGCGATTGCGCGGACTGATAAAGAGTCCCAGAAAATCATCCATAAAATCCTGAATCATGCTGCGAACTTTCATATAAGCATCCATGTTAACTTCGGGTACTTTAAATCCGGCATCTTTCAACATCGCCTGTACGCTGAGCAAATCGGCATGACCTGTTCCCCATGATAACGGCTCCATACCGACATCAATGTAATCACAACCGGCTTGGCAAACTTCCAAGATACTGGCCATATTGAAACCGGGAGCTGCGTGACTATGATACTGAACTGGGATTTCGGGATAGGCTTTCTTTATATTGCCTACAATCTTGCCCAACGATACCGGACGGCCAATGCCTCCCATATCCTTGACGCAAATTTCCTGTGCACCCGACTTAATCAACTCTAAAGCCATATTTGTGTAATATTCAACGGTATGAACCGGAGAATATGTAATGCAAAGCGAACATTGGGAAATCATCCCGGCATCCTTGGCATATTTAATAGAAGGAATTATATTACGAACATCATTCAAGCCACAGAATGTACGTGCTATATCCGTACCTTGTGCTTTCTTAACTTTATAAAACAATTTTCTTACGTCAGCGGGAACCGGACTCATACGAAGTCCGTTTAAAGCACGATCAAGCAACTGAGTCTGGATACCGGCCTCATGAAAAGGCTTTGTCCACTCACGAACAGATTTATTAGGATTTTCACCAAACAACAAATTAACTTGTTCAAAGCCTCCGCCATTTGTTTCCACACGGGCAAAACACCCCATCTCTATAATGGCAGGTGCAACCTTTACCAACTGATCAACACGAGGAACATATTTTCCGGCAGACTGCCACATGTCCCGAAAAACCAAACAGAATTTTATCTCTTTTTCCATTTCTTTTACCTAACTAAAATACTTACAAATTTGTGCTTATACTACTTTATACTTTTTCTATTTTCTCTACTTTGCCTTTTCCATGGGTAACAACATTGACTGCTGCTGTAATAGCAGCCATCACATTCGCCGGCGCGGGAGGTGAAGACTGAACTGTTTTGTTCTTTACATGAACAACTTCTTCGGGAATATACTTATTCACAAAGGCTATAAGTACTTTACCTAAGCCAATAACCAAGAGTAGGATAACAAACACTGTCGTCATACCTACAACCATCAGCATTAATGCTGTTTCGAGATTTTCCATATTGATAATCTATTATCTATTTTATGCCTTTACTTAAAAATCGTACGAAATTAGCAATAATATTTAAATCAAAAATAAAGAATCGAACTAAAAAAATATAAATTTATCATTTTACTTCCTTTTATTGCAAGAAAAAATCAAATATTCATGTTATCCAATAACACGCTCATATTCCCTTCAAGAATAATATTACCACAAAAATAATAAAAAAAAGTTACCTTTTCTCAAGCATACAAGAATAAAAAACATTTATCAACAAACTTGACGGGCAAGATTGCCATAACCGCACTCCCCTAGTTCCTTTATTAAAATTCGCTGGAGAAATGGAATTTTATTTTCTTAAAATCATTCTGTGCCATTTGAAGCACATAATTGGAATCTGCAAGAAAGACATCACGACCATCTCTATCTTTGGCTACATATTGATATTTTCTTTTCTTAAACGCATCCAATTCTTCTTTGTCATCACTTTCTATCCAACAAGCCTTATAAAGACTTATCGGCTCCCAACGACAAGAAGCATTATATTCATTCAGCAAACGATATTGTATTACTTCAAACTGCAACTGACCAACCGTACCGATAATCTTTCTACCGTTAAATTGATTGGTAAACAACTGAGCCACACCCTCATCCATCAACTGATCTATACCTTTGGCCAATTGCTTTTGTTTCATCGGGTCAGTATTCTCGATATACTTAAACATCTCAGGAGAAAAACTGGGTAATCCCCGGAAATGCAGCTCTTCTCCTTCCGTAAGCGTATCACCAATCTTGAAAATTCCATTATCAGGCAAACCAACAATATCTCCGGCATAAGCCTCATCGACAGTCGTTTTACGTTGAGCCATAAATTGAGTTGGTGAAGAAAAACGCATGAGCTTATTGTAGCGAACATGCAGATATGGAATATTGCGGACAAACCTACCCGAACAAACCTTGCAGAAGGCTATACATGAACGGTGATTAGGATCAATATTGGCAGTTATCTTAAAAATAAAACCGGTAAACTTAGGCTCTTCGGGATCAACTATACGCTCAACCGTTTTTACAGGACGGGGACTTGGAGCTATCTTGACAAAACAGTTCAGCAATTCCTCCACACCGAAATTATTTAATGCCGAACCGAAAAATACGGGAGCACATTCGGCCGATTGATATGAGTTCACATCAAATTTGGGATATACACCTTCAATCAGTTCGAGATCATTACGCAATTTGTCTGCAAGCGATTTACCGATATGCTTATCTAATTCCTCGGTATGGATATCCACTTCCACTTTCTCTGTCACTACCTGTTTGGAAGGCTGATAAAGATCAAGTTTATTTTCATAGATATTATAAACTCCCTTAAAACGTGCTCCTTGATCAATTGGCCATGAAAGAGGTCGAACTTGAATCAATAGCTGATTTTCCAGTTCGTCAAGTAAATCAAAAGGATCTCTGCCCTCTCTATCCATTTTATTAATGAAAATAATAACTGGCGTATTTCTCATACGACATACTTCCATCAACTTCAACGTCTGTGCCTCCACACCTTTGGCTCCGTCAATAACAATAATCACACTATCAACTGCCGTTAACGTACGATAAGTATCTTCTGCAAAATCTTTATGTCCCGGCGTATCAAGGATATTTATCTTATAACCGGCGTAATCAAATTCCATTACGGAAGTAGTAACCGATATACCACGCTGTTTTTCAATATCCATCCAATCGGATGTTGCCGTCTTCCTGATCTTATGACTTTTAACAGCACCTGCCACTTGTATCTGTCCACCAAACAACAATAACTTCTCCGTTAATGATGTTTTACCTGCATCCGGATGCGCTACTATGGCAAATGTGCGTCTTCTTTGTATTTCTGAATTTTGTATCATTCGATAAAAATAATATTTCTATAAAAACTGTAAAAATAAAAAATCCTCCTTAATATATATGATGCTTTTTAATCGTCACCCAATTTCAATTTTCCATGTTTGTCATCATAATAGTATTCGCCCAATATCATAAGAAACTCCTTGATGACCTGAATAGCCCTAGAAGTATCTTTACTCACTGCCTTCTTTTGCAAACGCAATAACAATATACCATACATGGCTTCGAAACAAGTTTCTATTTCCGGTTCATCTTTGTGCCCGTTTCTTGTACGAAGTTCAACGATAAAAGGCAAAGCCTTAAAATATGCAGCAGAATAAAAGGGGAATTTAGGTGAATTACATAATTCATTATGCAAATCGGTAAGATTGATAATTACATTCGTGTTAATTTGGAGATGACCCTTGTCACGCACATTTTCTTCTTCCATCATTGTAATCAGATTTCCATACCATTCTCGCATTGATGGTTTGTCAACCTCACTGAATTGAGAAATGATAAGAGCTTCAATTTGATCCATATCACAATGATTGGCCCTGATAAGATCTTCTTCAGACCACATATATAAAAGGTATTCAACAATACTTTTTTCTTTTAATTGCTGTGCAATTCGATTCATTTTTCTCTCCTCAACTACTAATAAAGCGATTCTCCCAATAATGTATAAATGACACCTATAATAGAAACAACAATGACAATACTCCCGATTATTCGGTTCAATGTCCAAATGCCACGCAAATTAAACCTCCTGCGCACATGATTGACAAAGAATGTAATTGTGAGCCACCAAGCAAGTTCACCAACTATAAGAGCCAAATAGCTCGCTATTTTCTCAAACAATAAAACACCTGGTTCAATAAAGGCAAACCGTGCAAAAAGACCTATATATAAAAATATAATAAGCGGATTGGATAATGTAACAAGAAAAGCGGTAATGAAGTTATGAAAATAAGAACCTTTCTTTAGAGATGTGGGACGGATTGATTTTACAGGATTAGTACGAAATGTATAAATTCCAAAGATAAACAACATAATGCTACCAAAAAATTGCAAATAGAAAATGTTCTTATTTATATAATCAAAAACAAAGCTCATACCAAATCCTGTCAACAAGGCATATAATATATCACTCAAACAAGCACCGAGCCCTGTTGCCACGCCATACCAGCGCCCCTTATTCAACGTTCTCTGTATGCAAAGGATACCGACAGGTCCCATCGGAGCAGACACAATAACACCTATTGCGAATCCCTTAACTAAAATCTCTATTATCGATTGGATATGAATCATTTTGCAAATATCGTGTTTTTTTTGGAATCATAACAGAGTGTTAACGTTTTTTCAATGCTAAAGCTACTTATTAGTAATTTTCACTAAAACATTAACATTATAAGCCTATCATAAAAATGAGAAGCTTTTAAAATTAATCCTTATTTTTATCTCATTTTCTTCTGTGCAAGAGCGAAAATATTTATCTTTGCAGTCAAAAGACAATAAAATCGTAAACAAAACATGATTCTTTTTTTTAGAACCCCTTCCAAGAGTGTCATCGCCGTCCAAAGCGAAAAGGCCATCACTCCTGACAATTGCAAGAAACTCTGCTGGCTTTTTGGCGAAGCACAGACAGAAAGTGAAGAAAAATTAAAAGGCTATTTCGTCGGTCCTCGCCGCGAGATGATTACTCCATGGAGTACTAACGCTGTAGAGATTACACAAAACATGGCCATAACAGGCATCACTCGCATCGAAGAATACTTTCCCGTAGATAATGAGGATGCAGATCGCGATCCGATGCTACAAAGAATGTATAAAGGGCTCGATCAATCTATTTTCACGACCAACCGCAAACCGGAACCGATAATTCATATCGAGAACCTTGAGGAATACAACGAAAAAGAAGGCCTTGCCTTATCAACCGAAGAAATAGAATATCTAAAAAAAACAGAAAAGGACTTAGGTCGGCCACTCACCGACTCCGAAGTTTTCGGCTTTGCCCAAATCAATTCAGAACATTGCCGACACAAAATATTCGGCGGCACATTTATTATTGACGGTAAAGAACAGGAATCATCACTCTTTCAAATGATCAAAAGAACAACGAAAGAGAATCCCAATAAAATCATCTCGGCCTATAAAGATAATGTAGCCTTTGCCGAAGGTCCCGTTATAGAACAATTTGCTCCGGCCGACGGATCAAAGCCTGATTTTTTCAAAATAAAAGATATCAAGAGTGTCATCTCTTATAAAGCTGAGACACATAATTTTCCAACTACTGTAGAGCCTTTCAACGGTGCCTCTACCGGAACCGGTGGCGAGATACGCGACCGCATGGGTGGTGGCAAGGGCTCTTGGCCTATCGCCGGAACAGCTGTTTACATGACTTCTTATCCGCGCACCGAAGGTGAACGGGAATGGGAAAAAGTGCTCCCCGTACGCAAATGGCTGTATCAGACACCGGAACAGATTCTTATCAAAGCATCCAACGGTGCTTCCGATTTCGGTAACAAATTCGGGCAGCCGCTTATCTGCGGTTCTCTGTTGACTTTCGAGCATCAGGAAAATAATGAGTCATACGGTTATGATAAAGTAATCATGCTGGCCGGTGGCGTGGGCTACGGCACCGAACGCGACTGCCTGAAAGGTAAACCTGAAAAGGGAAACAAGATTATCGTACTTGGTGGTGATAATTACCGTATCGGACTGGGAGGTGGTTCCGTATCATCGGTAGATACCGGTCGTTACAGCAGCGGCATCGAATTGAACGCCGTTCAACGGGCTAATGCAGAAATGCAGAAACGCGACTTTAACGTAATCCGCTCACTCTGTGAAGAAGATGAAAATCCTATTGTTTCTATACACGATCATGGTTCAGCCGGACATGTAAACTGTCTTTCCGAACTGGTAGAAGATTGTGGCGGTCATATCGACATGGCTAAACTACCTATCGGAGATAAGACATTATCAGCCAAAGAGATTATAGCCAACGAATCACAAGAACGTATGGGACTTCTCGTTAAGGAAGATTCTTTAGAACATGTGAAAAAAGTGGCCGAACGCGAACTCGCACCGATGTATGTCGTTGGAGAAACAACCGGCGATCACCGCTTTGTTTTCGAACAAGCTGATGGCGTTTGTCCTTTCAATTTAGCTGTTGATCAGATGTTCGGTTCTTCGCCAAAGACTTATATGATCGACAAAACTGTTGTACGCCACTACAAAATGCCGGTTTTCGATACCGAAAAAGTACAAGAATATCTTAAGAATGTTCTGCAATTGGAAGCTGTGGCATGCAAAGATTGGTTGACAAGCAAAGTGGATAGATCAGTCACCGGAAAAGTTGCCCGCCAACAATGTGTAGGTAAACTGCAATTGCCATTAAGTGATTGTGGCGTAGTTGCTTTGGATTATCGTGGAGAAAAAGGTATAGCCACGGCATTAGGACATGCTCCGCAAGCAGGACTTGCAGATCCGGCCGTTGGTTCCATACTTGCCGTATCGGAAGCCTTGACCAATATTGTATGGGCACCTATGGCTGAGGGCCTTGACAGCGTTTCACTTTCGGCTAATTGGATGTGGCCCTGCCGTTCGCAAGAAGGTGAAGATACACGTTTGTATGCCGGCGTAAAAGCATTAAGCGATTTCTGCTGTGAATTACAAATCAATGTACCTACCGGCAAAGATTCTCTCTCTTTAACCCAAAAATACCCGAATGGTGAAAAAATAATCTCTCCGGGAACGGTTATCGTATCTGCCGGAGGCGAAGTGTCCGATATTAAAAAAGTCGTTTCGCCGGTATTGGTCAACAATAAAGATACCTCACTTTATCATATAGACTTCAGTTTTGACAATTTGAAACTTGGCGGTTCTGCTTTTGCTCAATCATTGGGATGCGTAGGTGATGATATTCCTTGCACTAAGAATCCTGAATACTTCCGCGACGCATTTCTTGCTATTCAAAAAATGGTTGACAAGGGTATTATCCTTGCCGGACATGATATCTCGGCCGGTGGTTTAATCACTACCTTACTTGAGATGTGCTTTGCAAATACGGAAGGCGGTCTGGATATTAATCTGGATAAGATTTCAGAAGAAAACATCATCAATATTCTATTTGCTGAGAACCCCGGCGTTGTAATTCAAGTAGACAACAAGCATACGGAAGAAGTTAAAAAGATTTTCAGCGATGTAGGCATTGGTTATATCAAATTGGGTAAACCCGTCAATGAACGCAAGATCAAAGTTACGAAACTTCAAAAATCTTATCACTTCGATATTGATGAACTACGAGATGTATGGTATAAATCGTCTTTCATGTTGGATAAGAAACAATCGATGAATGGCTGTGCTGAAGCCCGTTATGAGAATTACAAGAAACAGCCGCTCAACATTAACTTTTTGCCTGGCTTCAAAGGTAAAATCTCTGCTTATGGTATTTCCCCCGACCGCAATAAACCTTCGGGCATACGTGCAGCAGTCATACGTGCCAAAGGTACAAATGGCGAACGAGAAATGGCTTACTCTCTATATCTGGCAGGATTCGACGTAAAAGATGTCACAATGACGGATTTAATTAGTGGCCGCGAAACCCTTGAAGAAGTGAACATGATTGTCTTCTGCGGTGGTTTTTCAAATTCGGATGTACTCGGTTCAGCCAAAGGTTGGGCAGGAGGATTCTTGTTTAATCCAAAAGCAAAAGAAGCTCTTGATAAGTTCTATGCCCGCAAAGATACCCTTTCGTTGGGTATCTGTAACGGCTGCCAGCTGATGATTGAACTAGGTTTGATTAATCCAAGCTACGAAAAAAGAACAAAAATGCTTCATAACGATTCACACAAGTTTGAATCGGCTTTTGTCGGAGTCAATATTCCTGAGAACAAGAGTGTGATGCTGAGTTCGTTGAGTGGAAGTAAGCTGGGCATTTGGATAGCACACGGAGAAGGTAAATTTGCATTGCCTTACGATAAGGATAAATACAACATTGTTGCACAATATTCTTATGAAGAATATCCGGGCAACCCCAACGGATCTGATTATGGCATAGCCGGAATAGTAAGCGATAACGGACGCCATCTGGCTATGATGCCCCATCCTGAACGTGCCATCTTTCCTTGGCAAAATGCTTATTACCCATCTGAGAGGATCAATAATGATCAAGTGACACCTTGGATAGAAGCATTTGTCAATGCCCGTAAATGGATAGAAAAAACAAAATAACAGTGAATATTCTTCTAAAAAAGGATATAACTTAAAACAACCCTAATGATACGAATAACACAGAAGATGCAACTGAAAAAATCAGAGAGTCTTCATGTTATTCGTTTTTTTATTTTAAGGATATGATATACTTAAAATTGTTCTGTATTTTTTTCAAAATAGGAGCTTTCACTCTTGGTGGAGGTTATGCTATGATTCCAATTATTGAGAACGAAATCGTAACTAAAAAGAAATGGATCTCTCCGGAAGATTTTGTCGACTTGCTGGCCATCGCTCAATCACTACCGGGCGTATTGGCTGTCAATATTTCTATTTTTGTAGGTTATAAATTAAAGGGACTACGCGGTAGTATTGTCACTACTTTCGGAGTAATTATTCCTTCTTTCACTATCATTCTGGCTATTGCTCTTTTCTTTCATAACTTCAAAGATAATCCGATTGTTGAACGAATATTCAAGGGCATTCGTCCAGCCGTTGTTGCCTTGATTGCTGCTCCGGTCTTCTCTTTAGCCAAATCTACTCATATCAATAGATACACTGCCTGGATACCGATCGTATGTGCACTGCTTATATGGCTATTAGGCTTTTCACCGATATGGATTATCATCGGAGCCGGTCTGGGAGGTTATCTGTGGGGAAGATATAAGGGCAAATTTATAAAAGCTAAAACGGATATAAAAAACAAAAATGATACAAAAGATAAAAATGACGACTAATCATAAGAATATCTGCAATAGAACTAAAAGTGGAGAAAAATAAATCACTAATAAGAAAAAATCATGTTATTATACCTGCAATTATTTTATACATTCTTTAAAATCGGATTATTTGGCTTCGGAGGTGGGTATGCCATGCTGTCACTGATACAAGGCGAAGTCGTAATGAGATACGGCTGGCTAAGCACTAAAGAATTTACGGATATTGTGGCCATTAGCCAAACAACACCAGGCCCTATAGGCATAAACGCAGCCACCTATGTGGGATATACGGCTACAAAAAGCATATGGGGAGCAGTGACGGCAACCGGGGCTGTAATCTTACCTTCATTCATACTCATGTTATGGATCAGCAAATTTTTGATACGTCATCGCAATAATCCCGTTATCGAATCAATTTTCAAAGGTCTTCGACCCGCAGTTGTAGGGCTCATCGCATCAGCTGCACTGATGCTCATGAATACGGAAAATTTCAGCTCACCCCAAACAGATATGTATTCATTCATACTTAGCATTCTATTCTTTGTCGCTGCTTTTGTTGCTACAAAAGTTTATAAAGTCAACCCCATATATATGATTTTGATTTGCGGAGCAGCCGGATACTTTTGTTTCTAAATAATTAGTATTTTAGAAAAGAATTCTATAGTTTAACCTTTTCAGATACCACCTTGGACTCATTGTGTAAACGATCGAGTGAAGTGACAATGTATCGGTATTTCGTTTTCCCATCCTGATAAGGAAGTTTGCAAGATGTCATATTTGTAATCTTCACAATATGTGAAGGATCATCCAGATCGACATGTTCATGATTAGCAAAACGATAGACAACATATTGTACCGCTTTATCCATTTCTGTTTTGGCTTTCGGAGCAGCCCAGAAAAGCATCAATCCATCTGAAGTCCATACATCTTTCAACTTTTTCACCTTCTTTGGCGATTTCTTGTCCATGAACCTAAAAGCCGGAACAATAGCCGGATACTTGAAATAAGTTTGTGTCAAAGCATCACGATAATGCCCTACATTATCTTCTACAACCTGAGCATACCACTGGCAACTTCCACCTATAGTTTGATAAGCCCGTTCCAAAGCCATCTTCCGTGGAAGTTGATTTATAGAAGGATTTTCAGGATCAGCAAATTCAATTGTATTCATCACCGACTGTCCGATAAATAACGGACACCCTTCAGTATGCTTCGCCCACCAGTCAATCAAAGTAGCATAATCAGCCACCGGATGTCCGATTTGCCAATAGAGCTGCGGAATATTATAATCTATCCAACCTTTACGCTCCCAAAGCAACACATCGGCATAAAGGTCGTCGTAACATTGCAAACCTTTTGTACGACTTCCCAGAGGATCAGTCCGTTGGTTACGATAAATACCGAAAGGACTCACCCCGAATTTAACCCAAGGTTTAAGTTTTCTAACCGTATTGTGTATCCCCTCGATCAACGAATCAACGTTAGCACGCCTCCAATCATTCTCATTCTGAAAAGCCTTACCATACCGAGCATATGCAATAGCATCGTCCAGCACCTTACCACTAACAGGATATGGATAAAAATAATCATCCATGTGAATAGCATCAACATCATAACGACTCACAATATCAGAAATTACTTTATATATATAATTCCTACATGCCGGCAACCCGGGATTAAAAAACATTTGGTCACCATAAGTAAGAAACCATTCGGGATGTTTATAATAAATATGATTCGAAGCAAGCTGATGGCCCAAAGTCGTTTTTACCCGATAAGGATTAATCCATGCATGAAATTCCATACCGCGCTCATGACAAGCATCAATCATAAACTGCATCGGATCCCAATACGGTTGCGGCACCTTTCCCTGAACGCCGGTTAAAAAAAGACTCCAAGGTTCTATTTTCGAATTATATAAAGCATCAGCCTCAGGCCTGACTTGAAAAATAATCGCATTGAATCCGGCTTTCTGCAACACATCCAACTGCCGAATCAGTCTATATTTAATCGTATCTGTTGGAACACCACGAAATTGCCCGTTGACGGTTTGTATCCAAACACCCCGAAATTCACGTTTCGGATTCAACACTACAGATTGGGCAGAAGCACTCCACACTACTAAAAGAAGTAACAAAGAAAGATAATTTTTCAGATTTTTCATCATAACAACATCTATCAAAATTCGTTTTTAATTATATAGACATAGACTTCAGAAACAAAAGTACGAAAAAGATTTTATTGACAAACTATAATGAATCGCTTATCTGTTATCGCAGCCAATACTTTTTAAAAAGATACACATTCGCTTATCATTCATTTGTCAAAAAAATCACTAACTTTGCAAAATTCTTAAAATCAATAGATTTATGTCTGAAAACAAATATATCTCAATAAAAGGAGCACGGGTCAATAACCTGAAAAATATAAATCTCGATATTCCTCGCAATAAACTCATTGTGATCACCGGACTTTCCGGATCAGGCAAATCATCATTAGCATTCGATACCCTCTACGCAGAAGGTCAACGCAGATATGTTGAAAGCCTTAGCAGCTATGCCCGACAGTTTCTCGGACGCATGAACAAACCCGAATGTGACTTTATTAAGGGTATTCCACCGGCTATTGCTATCAAGCAGAAAGTTAATAACCACAATCCTCGCTCAACAGTAGGTACTTCTACTGAAATATATGAATACCTACGTTTGTTATTTGCGAGAATCGGTAAAACTTTCAGCCCTGTCAGTGGTCAAGAAGTTAAAAAGCACTCCGTTGAAGATATTGTGAGCTGCATGCTTTCCTATCCCGAAGGTACGCGCTATACCGTAATGACTAACATCCTTTTAATTGAGGGACGTACCTTGTCCGAACAACTGGAAGCTGATCTCAAGGAAGGCTACACGCGTATTGAAGTTAATGGAGAAACAAAAAGGATCAACGAATACACTCCCCAAAAAGGAGATATGATTTATCTTCTTGTCGATAGAATGACCGTTTCTCATACCAAAGACTCGATTAGTCGATTGAGCGATTCAGCAGAAACATCAATGTACGAAGGCAACGGAACCTGTATACTTCGCTTCTATCTACCGGAAGGAACAACAGAAATGCACACTTTCAGTACTAAATTTGAAGCTGACGGCATAACCTTCGAAGAGCCTAACGAACAAATGTTTTCTTTCAACTCTCCTCTCGGTGCTTGTCCAAAATGCGAAGGATTCGGCAAAATTATCGGCATTGACGAGCATTTGGTCATCCCTAACCGCTCACTCTCCGTATACGACGGTGCCATTGTTTGCTGGCGTGGCGAAGTAATGAGTGAATGGAAAAATGAGCTCATTCACAATGCCGATAAATTTAATTTCCCAATTTTCACACCATATTTCGAACTTACAAAAGAACAACGCCGGATACTTTGGGAAGGAAACAAATATTTTCATGGCATCAATGATTTCTTTAAGATGTTGCAAGAGAATCAATACAAGATACAGTACCGTGTTATGTTGGCCCGATTTAGAGGAAAGACTATTTGCCCTGACTGCCACGGCACAAGACTAAAGAAAGAAGCCGGATACATACACGTAGGAGGAAAAGATATCTCGCAATTGGTAGATCTCCCCATTTCCGAACTCAAAGTCTTCTTTGACAACTTGAAGCTCGATAAACAAGATGAAGACGTAGCTCACCGCATTCTTCTCGAAATAAACAACCGCATAAGGTTTCTCATTGATGTGGGTTTGGATTATCTAACGCTCAATCGTCTCAGCAACACCTTATCGGGTGGCGAAAGTCAGCGGATTAATATCGCAACTTCACTGGGCAGCAGTCTTGTCGGTAGCTTATACATCTTAGATGAACCCAGTATCGGACTTCATAGCCGCGATACCGACAAGTTGATACATGTACTCCGTGAATTGCAGCAATTGGGTAATACGGTAATTGTGGTGGAACATGATGAAGAAATAATCCGCTCGGCGGATTATATTATCGATATTGGCCCGAATGCCGGTCGTTTGGGAGGCGAAGTCGTTTATCAAGGTGACATGAGCGATCTGAAGAAAGGAAGCAATAGCTACACTGTGCGTTATCTTTTAGGTGAAGAACAGATCACATTACCGGGAGACAGGCGTCCATGGAATCATTTTGTTGAAGTAAAAGGAGCACGTGAAAATAATTTAAAAGGGATAGATGTTAAGTTTCCGCTTAATGTGATGACTGTAGTTACCGGGGTCTCAGGCTCCGGTAAAAGCACACTCGTACGGGATGTTTTCTATCGTGCCGTCAAGAGACAGCTTGATGAATGTAACGAACGTCCCGGAGAATTTTCTTCACTCACAGGTGATTTGAATTGCTTAAGTAATATTGAATTTGTCAGTCAGGAACCGATTGGTAAGTCCTCGCGCTCAAATCCGGCAATTTACGTCAAAGCTTATGACGAGATTCGTAAATTATGGGCACAACAACCTCTTTCGAAACAAATGGGTTATTCTGCAGGATACTTCAGCTTTAATAGCGAAGGCGGACGTTGCGAAGAGTGCAAAGGCAGCGGCACAACAATCATTGAGATGCAATTTATGGCCGACTTAGTTTTAGAATGTGAATCATGCCATGGCAAACGTTTTAAAGAAGATACGTTGGAAGTGAAATTTCATGATAAAAATATTTATGAAGTATTAGAAATGACAGTAAATCAAGCCATCGAATTCTTCATGGAATATAAACAAATGAAAATCGTTAAGAAACTACTGCCACTCCAAGGTGTCGGATTAGGATATATCAAACTCGGACAATCCTCTTCTACTTTGTCAGGTGGTGAGAGCCAACGCGTCAAACTAGCCTACTATTTATCGCAAGAAAAAGCAGAACCTACAATGTTCATCTTTGATGAACCGACTACAGGCCTACACTTTCATGATATCAATAAACTACTGGAAGCTTTCAATCAACTAATACTTCGTGGACACAGTATCGTAATTATCGAACACAATCTGGATGTGATTAAATGTGCAGACTATGTAATCGACCTCGGGCCGGAAGGTGGCGAAAAAGGCGGAAATATCGTAGTCATGGGAACACCGGAAGAAGTTGCCAATTGTCCTCAAAGTTACACAGGACAATTTTTAAAAGAAAAGCTCAAATAAAAAAACTAATATCCGATGCAAGCTCTTTATTCTAGAATTTGATTTATTTATTTTCGGATTCTTTATTTTTCTTTATTTCATCGTCCATTTGCTTATGCAAGTACTCTTTCTTCCTAAGAACAAGCCAAAGCACTAGCACAATGACATAAGAAGCTATCAATGTGATATATTTTTCCCTCATCGGCAATTCCGAATCACAAGGGATAAGAAATACCGCGGTGACCGTAATATAAAGAAACAACGCCAATGAAATACCAGTGGACTTCCTCATTATTCGTTTCATGGTTATATTTTTTTATTTTTTGAAACTTTCTTTTCCCAAACAAAAAACCAACAAGCTGCAATAATCATACAAAGCACCCCTACACCGTAAGAAACAGGTGCCGACAATTGTAACCCTTCAGGTGCAATACAAATATAAGTCATACAAACGCTCGTCATAAACAAAGCCGGAACAAGTGTAATCCAATAAGGCCGTTTGGTAAAAGTAAGAAATGCAGTAACGGTCCATAAAGTAAATACTGCCAATATCTGATTAAACCAAGAAAAATAACGCCAAATCATATTAAATCCCTCTGAATTGGTCTGACTATATAAAACCAATGCAATAGCAATCAAAAACAATGGTACTGAAATAACTAATCGGTTTAATATTTTTGTCTGTTTTATTTTCAAAAAATCGGCAATAATCAAACGAGCGGAACGAAAAGCCGTATCGGCCGAAGTAATTGGAGCAGCTATAACACCAAGAACCGCCAATATACCACCGAAAGTGCCCAACCAATTGTGAGTAATAGCGTTAACAATAACGGCTGCACTATTCTCACCGCTACCATTATCATGAAAATATGCTGTTGCGGCGGCAGCCCAAATTAAAGCAACCACCCCTTCGGTATACATGGAACCGGCAAAAACTCTTCGTCCTTCACGCTCGCTCTTCATGCACCGGGCCATTAATGGACTTTGTGTTCCATGAAAGCCTGATATAGCTCCACAAGCTATACTAATGAACATCATTGGGAAAATAGGCGACTTATCAGGATTCGGACTCATGTTCTGCAATCCATCCCAGAATTCGGGAATAGCAGGTCTCTTGACAAAAAGCATAAGCAATATACCTGCAGCCATAAATATTAATGCAAAAGCAAAAAGCGGATATATCTTTCCGATAATTTTATCAATGGGCAATAAAGTCGCCAAAATATAATAAGCAAAAATAACAACGATCCAAAATGTGAAATTTAAATCATTATTTGTCATATTGGTCAACAAGTCTGCAGGACCATAAGCAAAAGTAGCCCCGAGCAACAAGAGTAATAATACAGAAAATACACGCATAACTTGCTTTGTTGTCAATCCCAAATAACGGCCAACGGTCTCAGGAAGACTTTCGCCGCCATGCCTTACCGAAAGCATACCTCCCATATAATCATGTACCGACCCGGCGAATATCGTACCGAAAACAATCCATAAATAACTTGAAGAACCGAATTTGGCTCCCATAACGGCACCAAAAATAGGTCCGAGCCCCGCAATATTAAGAAATTGAATCATGAATAATTTCCATGTAGGCATAGGAAGATAATCCACACCGTCCGTCATCGTTGTAGCTGGTGTTTTACGATCATCAGGCCCGAAAATATGCTCGATAAAGCGACTATAGGTTAGATAACCAATGAGCAATGCGAAAAGACAAATAGTAAATGAAATCATTTTTGATATTTTTTAGTAAACGCAAAAATAACACTTTATATCAACAAACAGTAATAATACAAACAAATTTACGTAACTTTGCTACGTCAGAATCAAAATTTAAACTCATGCGCCGATTTATTTTTATTCTTATCTCTTTTCTGTGCTTTCAATCCGTTGCAGCACAACGCAAATATGAAGTCAGAGCCACTTGGATAACAACAATCTTCGGGCTCGATTGGCCAAAAACAAAAGCAACTAACGCTATAACCACGGCCAAGCAAAAAGAAGAAATAATTCAGATATTAGACCAAATGAAAGCTGCCAACATCAATACTATACTGTTTCAAACCCGGACCAGGGGTGAAGTGTTTTATCGTTCAAATATAGAACCGATGAGCGAAACACTGACAGGCAAATTAGGTGGTGATCCCGGTTACGACCCTCTGGCTTTCGTTATCAAAGAGTGCCACAAACGAGGAATGGAATGCCATGCTTGGATGGTTATGATTCCAATCGGGCTACGAAATCATTTCAATGCACTCGGAAAACAATTTTCAAAGTTACAAATACGCGGACTTTATGTAAATTACAAAAATTGCTATTACCTAAATCCCGGTAATCCGGGTACCGGCCTCTATCTCAAAAAGCTGGTACACGAAGTAGTAGAAAATTATGATGTTGATGGTGTAAATTTTGACTACTTGCGCTACCCCGAATACTCACAACGCACATTTCCGGACCGTCTTGAATATAAGCTGAATGGCGACGGCCGCTCTCTGGATGAATGGAGACGCGATAACATTACTGAAATTTTACGCGGGATATATCACGATGTAAAAGCTATCAAGCCATGGGTAAAAGTTAGTTCCAGCCCGGTAGGCAAATATAAAAACACCTCCAGATATTCATCAAGCGGATGGAATGCCTATTTTGCTGTTTACCAAGATCCGGAAGGTTGGTTAGGTGAAGGCATAGAAGATCAACTGTATCCGATGCAGTATTTCAAGAATAATTATTTCTATCCTTTCATGCTCGACTGGCAAGAAGCAAGCAACGGACGACAGATTATTCCGGGTTTAGGTATATACTTTCTCGATCCCAAAGAAGGAAATTGGACGATAAATGATATAAAAAGGCAAATTCAATTTTGTAGAGAAAGCGGCGTAGCCGGTGAAGCATACTATAGATCAAAATATTTAATGGACAACTCTAAAGGGATATATGATGAACTGCAAAAAAAATATTATCGCTATCCTACGCTCATTCCTCCAATGCCTTGGTTAGACTCGGAAATACCATCGGCACCTGCCAAATTCAAGATTGATTCCATAACCAATGGCTATGTCCGGTTAAGCTGGCAAATGTCAAAAGATAATGACCGTTCAAATAATCCGATGTACATAATATATGCTTCCAATAAATATCCGGTGAATACGAATGATCCTAAAAATATTATAGCCACCTACGTCAGAAATACAACATACACATACGCACCACTCTACCCTTGGGAATCAAAAACACATTTCGCCATAACAGCGATAGACCGATACGGTAACGAGAGTTTAGCTACACAAATAGATACTATAACTATAAAACAACAGCCGAAGCAAGATAAAGGCAATCAGGCTTTGCTACCGGAGTGAGAGGGAAATACCCTGAATGAACTTTTCCCCCTTTTATGAGCAAAGGATAACGTTCTGTCATTATTTGATGATAACGAACTAAATCTTGATTAGACATGAAATAATCAATCCGAAGTTTTCCTTCTACACCCGATATCAGAAATCGATCATAAAGAAAACGAGCCAATAATCCCATATTCATTCGCAGATTAATTTCCACACATGGATGAATACGATAAACCGGCAGTTCTTCAAAAGAACAAATCATCATATCCACACCAAGATATCCAGAATAATCATTGCCAAAGATAATGGATAATTTTTTTTCCAGACAATGACGCAGTAACTTCAAATCATCAATAAAGACATACTGCGACAAACGACATTCTATCTCTGCATCCGATAGTAATTCATTTGATTCATACGCACCTTTCTTATTCGTTTTAAATAAAGAATATCCTACAAATCGCACATGCCCGATCCCATCCGATTGAAATTCCAGAGCAAAATCCATCACCTTATTATATATGGGTTCACCTATCACCCCCTCTTGAGACATAGAAATTCGATCACACCATCCCGAAACATAACGTGTAAATTCACCTTTGCACCAATACAATCCTTTTCCACTACCGGACAGCGGAGCTTTCAATAAGCAAGAATCATGCCTGAGCACGTAATTTCTACAATCCTCCAAAGTAACCAGAAATCGAGAATCACCACAAAAAGAACTATTTAAACGCAAATGAGGAAGAATATTCACAGCCTGACTCCTATGTGAAAGACTACGCAGTCTATCGATTACGGATAAAGACGGTACATCTCTTTCCATAATACCCGCGTTCAAAAGTCTTTTCCGCAGAGCTTTGTTCCATCCCCATGGAACAATCTTTCGACACAGCCCGTCGTCAAGTTCGCAAGGAACAGTCAACGTAACCGGATTTTCAATCAAGCCAAAAGCCTCTTGCATTTCATCTAAGAATTCAAGATTATAAGCTGATGCACATAAAACAGAACTGCCGGGCATAGCATACCAAAAAGGCAATAAAGCCAGATCTTCATTCATTTGCCGTGCCGAATCCGGAGACATATAATTTTCGTTTCCGTTAGCCAATGACAAATCATGGTCAATATTTAATATATAGAGCTGTTGAAAATTCATGCAACAAAAATTAAAGATTTGACAACAAAGGTATAAGATAATAAACAAACTTAAAACTCTAACACAATATTTCTAAAAAATATATCTTTTTTGTCATCTCTACTTTGCAATTATCAAAAAAACAGTTTATCTTTGCAATATAATTTTGCGAACATAAAAAATAAAATGGAATCATTCTATCGAACACACGCATACCTTATAGAGCATATCAATGCTCCTGTCAGACGCAACCTTATGGATGAAATCAATTGGGATGACAGAATGATAGGTATTAAAGGAACACGAGGAATTGGTAAATCCACCTTTCTATTGCAATATGCCAAAGAAAAATTTGGGATGGACCATTCGTGCATGTATATCAACATGAATAATTTTTATTTTTCAGGTCACAGCATCTTCGAATTTGCCAAAGCTTTTCAAGAAAAAGGCGGCAAAGTGTTATTGATAGACCAAATATTCAAACATCCTTCGTGGAGTAAAGAATTGCGCAAATGTTATGAACTATTGCCCGATATGAAATTCGTTTTCACAGGTTCATCGGTCATGCGGTTAAAACAAGAGAACTCAGAACTCAACGGTATAGTCAGTAGTTATAACCTGCGAGGCTTCTCATTCCGTGAATTTCTGAACTTAAAAACAGATATGAAATTTCGCAATTACTCTCTGGATGAGATTTTAGAGAATCACGAACAAATAGCAAAAGGTATTCTTTCCAAAGTTCATCCTCTCGACTATTTTCAAGATTATCTTCATCATGGATTCTACCCTTTCTTTCTTGAGAAAAGGAATTTTTCAGAAAATTTACTAAAGACCATGAACATGATGATCGAAGTAGATATTCTTTTGATTAAACAAATCGAACTGAAATATCTTTCAAAAATAAAAAAATTACTATATTTGTTGGCTGTGAACGGACCGAAAGCCCTCAACGTAAGTTTGTTGGCTAATCAGATAGAAACTTCACGGGCAACAATAATGAATTATATCAAGTATTTGGCAGATGCACGTTTGATAAATCTGGTTTATAAAAGGGGGGATTCTTTTCCCAAAAAACCAATGAGAATCATGATGCACAATACCAATTTGATCTATTCCATCTACCCTGTAAAAGTTACCGAGCAAGATGTTATTGAAACCTTTTTCATGAACAATATGTGGAAAGATCACAACGTATACATGGGTAATAAGAACATCACTTACTCTGTGGACAATAATAGTCCGTTTGTTATTTGCAGTAAAGGTGATAAGATCAAAAATGATCCGAAAGTTACTTATGCGGTAAATCATTTGGATATCGGCCGAAACAATCAGATACCACTCTGGATGTTTGGCTTTTTATATTAAAAAATTTTCATTAAATAATTAATTAGTATGGCTAAAAAGAAGAAATTTATCACTTGTGATGGTAATCAGGCAGCAGCACATGTATCCTACATGTTTACTGAAGTTGCAGCCATTTATCCAATCACTCCCTCTTCAACTATGGCAGAGCACATAGATGAATGGGCAGCAGCCGGACGTAAAAACATCTTTGGCGAAACAGTAACAGTACAAGAAATGCAATCTGAAGGTGGCGCAGCCGGTGCACTACATGGTGCACTTCAAGCTGGTGCTTTAGGTAGTACATACACAGCTTCACAGGGTCTTCTCCTGATGATACCTAATATGTACAAGATTGCCGGAGAATTCCTCCCTTGTGTTATTCACGTTGCCGCTCGTTCAATAGCCGCTCATGCTTTGTGTATCTTTGGTGATCACCAAGATGTTATGGCCACCCGTCAAACAGGTTTTGCCATGTTATGCGAAGGTTCGGTACAAGAAGTTATGGATCTATCTGGTATTGCTCACTTAGCTACCATTAAGACCCGTGTTCCTTTCGTCAGTTTCTTCGACGGATTCCGCACTTCTCATGAGATTCAAAAGATTGAAATGCTTGAGAACGATGATTTGGCTCCACTGATTGATCAGCAGGCTCTGGCAGATTTCCGCGCACGTGCATTAAATCCGGGACATCCCGTAGCACGCGGTATGGCAGAAAACCCCGATCACTTCTTCCAGAAATGTGAAGTCGGTAATGTTTTCTATGAATCGGTACCCGAAACAGTAGAAAATTACATGAAAGAAATAACCAAAATTACCGGTCGTAAATACGGATTATTTGATTATTATGGTGCCGAAGATGCCGATCGTGTGATCATTGCTATGGGTTCTGTTACAGAAACTGTTCGTGAAACCATCGACTATTTGAACTCAAAAGGTCAGAAAGTAGGATTGGTATCAGTACATCTGTATCGTCCGTTCTCAGCTAAACATTTTTTGGCTGCAGTTCCAAAAACCGCAAAAAAGATAGCAGTACTTGATCGAACAAAAGAACCGGGATCTAATGGCGAACCTCTTTATCTTGATGTACGCGATTGCTTCTATGGCAAAGAAAATGCCCCTGAAGTTTATGGCGGACGCTATGGTTTAGGTTCAAAGGATACTACTCCTGTACAAATAGAAGCAGTTTACAATAATTTGGCTATGAAAATGCCAAAGAATCACTTTACAATTGGTATCGTAGATGATATAAACTTCACTTCTCTGCCTGTAGAAGGAGAACTTGAGCTCGGTAATACCGGCATATTTGAAGCTAAATTTTATGGCTTGGGTGCTGATGGTACCGTAGGTGCTAATAAGAACTCAGTAAAGATTATCGGTGAAAATACGGATAAATATTGTCAGGCTTATTTTCAATACGATTCAAAGAAGTCAGGCGGTTTCACTTGTTCCCACTTACGTTTCGGTGATACACCTATCCGCTCAACTTATTACGTCAATACACCAAACTTTGTAGCTTGCCATGTTCAAGCATACTTACGTATGTATGATGTTACCCGCGGTCTTCGTAAGAATGGTTCATTCTTGCTGAACACCATTTGGGAAGGTGATGAACTAGCCAAGAATTTGCCAAACAACGTCAAGAAATATTTCGCCAAGAATAATATCAAGGTATATTATATTAATGCTACTCAAATTGCACAAGAAATAGGTTTAGGCAATCGTACCAACACCATCCTTCAATCTGCATTCTTCCGTATCACTAAGGTAATCCCCGAAGATATGGCTATTGACCAAATGAAGAAATTCATCGTTAAGTCATATAGCAGAAAAGGTGAAGATGTTGTAAATAAGAACTACAAAGCCGTTGATCGTGGAGGTGAATATAAAACTTTACCTGTTGATCCTGTATGGGCCGAGTTACCAGCCGATGAACTACCGGAACGTAAAGAGCCTAAATTTATTACCGATGTTGTGCGCGTCATTAATGCACAAGCTGGTGATTTACTTCCTGTATCAGCATTTAAGGGCATCGAAGATGGTACATGGCCTCAAGGTACATCGAAATACGAGAAACGTGGAGTATCAGCCTTTGTTCCTGTATGGAATCCTGATAATTGTATACAATGTAACAAGTGTGCTTATGTTTGTCCTCATGCAGTTATCCGTCCATTTGTTCTTGATGAAAATGAACAAAAGGGTGCTAAATTTGCAACAATCAACGCAGTTGGCAAAGCATTTGCAGGCATGAAGTTCCATATACAAGTTAACGTACTTGACTGTTTAGGTTGCAGCAATTGTGCTGATGTATGTCCGGGCAACCCGAAGAAAGGCGGCAAGGCATTAACCATGGTTCACATTGAGACACAAATGAAAGAAGTCGACAATTGGACCTACTGTATAGACAATGTAAAGAGCAAACAACATTTAGTTGATATCAAATCAAATGTCAAGAATTCACAGTTCGCTACTCCATTGTTCGAGTTCTCAGGTGCATGCTCAGGCTGTGGTGAGACTCCGTACATCAAACTGATTTCACAATTGTTTGGTGACCGTGAAATGGTAGCTAATGCCACAGGTTGTTCATCAATCTACTCAGGCTCTGTTCCATCAACACCTTATACAACAAACGAAAAAGGACAAGGACCAGCATGGGCAAACTCTTTGTTTGAAGACTTCTGCGAATTCGGTTTAGGAATGGAAATTGCTAATGAAAAGATGCGTGAACGCATTGAATCTCTAATGAAAGAAGCAATTGCCGGTAAAGATACACCTGCCGAATACAAAGAAATCTGCCAGGCATGGATTGATAATAAGAAAGATGCTGACAAGACTAAAGAATTGGCAGAAAAGCTCATTCCGATGATTGAAGCAGCAAAAGATACTTGTCCGATTAACAAACAACTTGCCGGATTGGAACAATACCTGATTAAACGTAGTCAATGGATCATCGGTGGTGATGGTGCATCATACGATATCGATTACGGAGGTCTTGACCATGTTATTTCTACAGGTAAGGATGTTAATATTCTTGTTGTCGACACAGAAGTATATTCAAACACCGGTGGTCAGTCATCAAAGGCTACGCCAATGGGAGCAATCGCCAAATTCGCCGCTTCCGGCAAACGTATACGCAAGAAAGACCTTGGTTTGATGGCTACTACTTACGGATATGTTTATGTAGCACAAATCGCCATGGGTGCTGACCAAGCTCAGACACTGAAAGCTATTCGTGAGGCTGAAGCATTTGACGGACCATCATTGGTTATTGCATACGCTCCATGTATCAATCATGGGTTGAAAGCCGGCATGGGCAAAGCTCAAGCAGAAGAAGCAAAAGCTGTAGCTTGTGGCTACTGGCATTTGTGGCGTTACAATCCTGTTATGGAGAAAGAAGGCAAGAACCCGTTCTCACTGGATAGCAAAGAACCTAATTGGGATGAATTTAAGAATTTCCTTAATGGTGAAGTTCGTTATGCATCAGTAAAGAAACAGTATCCTACTGAAGCCGACCAATTATTCGAAGCTGCAGAAGACAATGCTAAATGGCGGTACAACAGTTACAAGCGTTTGGCTAAGGAGAGCTGGGGCGCTGCTGAATAAATTTTCAGTTAATTAATATAAGAATGGGAATATGATTTTTCATATTCCCATTCTTAATAAATCTAATAATTATGATTGGTTTTATCATTTGGATTATCGGTTTAGTACTAACAATTAGAGCTACGATCGAAATTTGGAATATGGGTGGCGACACAGCCAAGAGGTTACTTGCCATCATTATTTTGCTTATCACAAACTGGATTGGCTTGATTCTCTATTATTTCGTCTTTAAACCAGAATTACCTAAATGGCTTAAATAATAGACCACAAAAACACTTTTATCAAAGGCGGACTTTAATCAATTATAATTGATTAAAGTCCGCCTTTTTACATGATACTTTTTAATTTTGTATTCTGCCTCTCTACTTTCAAAATGACTAATTATACTTGGGACACTAGTTCTTAAACACGTAAAAAAAAATATTCAAAACGAATATATCACATTTCTCAAATCATTTTGATTTTTCCAATCAAATTAGATAATATATATCAAACTTTTCATTACTTTTGTAAACTAATGATTCTAAAATTCGTTAAGATCATGAAAATATTATCAAACAACCAACTCATCGTTAAGATTTCTACGCACGGAGCAGAATTGAACAGTATCAATTATAATAGGAAAGAATATCTGTGGCAGGCAGACCCTGTATTTTGGAAACGTCATGCCCCTATCTTATTTCCTATTGTCGGAAAAAGTTGGGAAGATAAGAATAAGATAGCAGGGAAAAACTACATGATGACTCAACACGGCTTTGCACGTGATATGGAATTCGTGCAAATATTCGACCGTACAGATGAAGCTCGCTTCCTACTTAATAGTAATGAAGAAACGCTCAAAAAATATCCTTTTCCTTTCAGACTTGAAATAGGATACCGACTTCAAGGAAACCAGATCCATGTACAATGGACTGTAAAAAATACCGGTGACAAAGAAATGCATTTCCAAATCGGAGCACATCCTGCTTTCTATTTTCCTGATTTTGATACAAAATCAGTTGAGAAAGGTTTCTTCGGATTTAACCAAGAAAAAGATCTGAAGTATATTCTTATCGCAGATAAAGGCTGCGTCGACACACAAAAAGAATATCCATTGAAATTAAACGATGACCACTTACTTGCTATAAATACTTCAACTTTTAATAATGACGCATTAGTATTTCAAAACAGCCAAATCAAGAAAGTAACACTCTACGATAAAAACCGCAAGCCTTATCTTGAGATGCAATTTAACGCACCTGTGGTTGGCCTTTGGTCACCGGCTGGTAAGAATGCGCCGTTTGTTTGTATTGAACCCTGGTATGGCCGTTGTGACAGCATAAACTTTAAAGGTGAATTTGAAGATAAAGATTGGATGCAACATCTCGAACCGAGAAGTACATTTACTGCAAGTTATGTAATTAAGATACTCTCTTAAAACAGATCATCAGCACAATCATATCAATTACCTATAATTCCATAGGACTTCAAATCTTCTTTGGTCACGTCAACATTCCCTCCGGTTTGCATTCTTTGTTTTACTAATTCACCGATATTCTTAGCATCCTGCGAACTTACAAAAGCTTTTTTACCTGCAATGGCAGGAATAAATGGTTGATATATCAGAGTATGCCCGTCACTATTAATTTTATATCCATAGCCACCACTATCCAAAGAAAACACCTCCACTTCCATTCCTGGTTCTGACTGAATACGATTGGGTATCAGCACCCATATCATTGCTATTATAAAAAGAAAGCTGACTATTAATGCGCCAGCCTTCGATTTTTTATTTCTCATACTAAATTATTTTTTAACTTTCTCATTAGGAAGCAACTCCCAAGTATCATCAAAGTAAGATGATGAACCGCTACCACCTGTTGTGATAATTCCTCGTGAACCGGTAGAAAAGCAAACAGCATGAACACGTGCAGAACCCCCGGTATCTTTCTGTCCTTCTCCAAAAGTAGTTAATCTGTCACCATCCCATTTATAATACCACAAATCCTTTGCCGGATCGTATTTCCAATAGTCTGAACGCATAGTAGTACTGGCACTTTGACCTGTCGCTACATATCCTAATCCGTCAATAACAAAAGCACAACCGAATGTTCTTGTAATCGTTGTATATTTATCATCATATGACTTGTCGCTATTGGTATTTGTGATATCACGCAAACGCGTCCATGGATCCGAAGCTGAAGGATCGAATTTCCAAAAATCATAAGCATCGGAATTATTATTGGTTCCTCCACAGATATAAGCCACGTCGTTTATAACGAATGCCATACCTCCCATACGTTTCTGACCACCAAAAGCACTAACGATAGTCCATTGGGAACCGGAAGCTGCTGTAGGATCTAAACGATAAATATCTTTTAAATAATTATCATCATAACCGAAACCTGCATAACCATAATCCCCTATAGTAAAGCTCAATGCATAACGACGCTTACCTCCAGCAAAATCATCCATTCGTGTCCATGAATCAGTTGCAGGATCATATTGCCAACAATCAGTCAGGTAATCATTGGCAGCGCGATCCCAACCTGTAGCAATATAGCCTTTCGTACCTACAGTAAATCCTGTAGCACCCTGTCGTGCAATAGCCCCATCAGGCATATCAGCCAACTGTGTCCATGATCCGTAAGCACCATCACTCATATCGAAACACCATAAATCCTTCAACAGGGCTTCCTTACCGTAATAACCTCCAGAAAGATAACCTTTGGTGCCAATAGTGAAACCTGCAGCATCCGTACGAGCTTTACCATTAAAATCAGAAAGCCTTTTCCAATTGCCAGTAGTATAATCTTGACTTGAAGTACAAGAGACCAACGCTAAAAGCGCTACAACAATAAAACTAAGTTTATGCATTTTCTTTTTTATGTTTTTATCATTTAACATTGACTGCAAATGTAAGACGAAAATCAATACAACCAAAAAATATAAGGACAAAAAAGATAATATAGCACACAAAATAAGTTAAAGTCGATAAAAAAACATACTTTGACTAAACTTCTTTGGTCACTAATAAAAAAAATGCTTCTTTTGTACTTTCAAAAATATGTTAGTTTGATAAATTCAGTATAAATAATATTAGAATAATAAATATGAGAATATCAACATTGCTCTTCTCGATTTTACTTCTTCTTTCGTTCACTTTTTCTTCATGCCGCGACGAAGCATCAACGGCAGGTGAAGGATGGATGGACAGTAATTATCGAAATGTTGTAACAGACACATGCACCATTTCATTCAATACAATATTGAGTGATTCACTTGCTACATCAGGAGATACAATTTGCCAAATAGGTCATCACAAAGATAACATCTATGGCGACATTACAAGTTCTTTTAACGTAGAATACAAAGTTCCCTCCTACTCCTTCAATGACATTTCAAAATACAGATATGATTCACTGACTATCCGTATGGAAACATCAGGCAACTATTTCGGCGATACATTATCTACACAGCGTATATCATTGTACAAACTGAAAGCAAATATTTCTTTTGACGAATCCAATTATTTATACAACTGTTCTTACACACCTCATAATAGTACGCCACTTGCTACAATCGAATACAAGCCATATATTTATAATAGGAAAAAAATCGTAGAAATGAAATTACCTGATACTTGGGGAAAAGAATGGTTTAATCTACTACTTAATGATGATAAAAACGTGGAAACCCAAGAAGGTTTCAGAAACTACTTTAAAGGTATTGCATTTGTACCTGAAAGCAACGGCAATTGCATCAACGGCATTCAGGTAAACGATTCGAGTATGATAATCAGAATTTACTACCACCAAATAGATGTTACGGAAAAAGGTAGAACTTTTGATTTCAAACCAAGCACGACCTATAATTATAGCAACGTAACATATGACCGTACAGGTACTCCACTCGAAAAGATGAAGAACGGCACCGACAATCCATACAGTTCGTTCAATAGTAATCACCAGACTTATTTGCAAGGAATGCTTGGTACCTATACGTCTATTTCTTTCCCATATCTTAATGACTTAAATGGATATGGGGATCTGGTCAGTATTGAAAGTGCCGTACTTAAATTATATCCCGTAAAGGGAACATATGACGACAAAGAATACCCACTACCTAAAAAACTATCTCTTTACACAGCCAATGAAAACAATTTAGCCGGAAGTGTGGTTACCAATTATTCAGGTTCATCCGTACAAAACGGTAATCTAGTAACTGATAAGGTATTAAATGAAGATACTTACTACTCATTCGATTTAACCTCTTTTCTCACGACTAATCTCGGAGCTATAGGCTATCATAAGGAAAAGCTGCAAATATTACTTCCTACCGCTTCATTCTATTCTACCGTACAAGGTGTAGTATTCGATGATGGATATAACACGGCAAATAGTTACAAAAAGAACACGAAACTTACAGTACTCTTTAAAATATATACAAATTCATTGAAATAAGAGTAAATAACCAAACATGAAGCTTACAATACTCTTCAAAACATACAATAAATGAAAAAAAGTCTGATTTTAATATTGTTTTTTTGTGCACCATATATTTATATCTCGGCTCAGGACACAACAAACTCACCAATATCCATGTTCGGTATAGGTGAACCCAATGAAGGAGACGGTGGACAATTTGCCGGAATGGGAGGTGTGGGTATCGCCTTAAGAGCAAACAATTTTTTAAATAATACAAATCCGGCAGCCATCACCGAACTCGTACCGAACTATTTCTTTATCGACTTAGGTCTTACGGGGGCTTATCAAAGATATGCACAATCAGGTGATAATCAAAATTCCACTATCGGTAATCTGAACAACCTAAGTATCGGTTTTAAAATTGCCAAAAACATGTATGCTGCAGCATTCGTCGCACCTTTAAGCAGTGTCGGTTATGCTGCCACCAAAATACAGGATATAGAAGGCACGACAAACTCAACTACATCTTCTTTATTTGAAGGCAACGGCGGTATCTCAAAAAAGGGTGTCCGCCTCGCTTATCTACTTGGCAAACATCTTTCATTAGGTACAAATCTATCTTATGTTTCGGGAACTATCACAGAGACTGAAACACAAGGCACAGGAACCTCCAAAGTAACTTCTTTTAAAGACGCACTTTATGCTGATTTCGGAATGCAATATGATTGGAAATTAGCCAAAGACAAGATGGCTGTTATCGGAGCCGTATACGGACACTTCAATGATCTTCGCCAAGACAACACTTTGTATGTGAGCAGTACCTCTAATACATCTTCCACTATTTCCGAAGATTTATATCGCTATCGTCAATGTCTACCCGACTTTTATGGCATAGGATTCTCCTATAACACAATGCGAATGACACTTACGGCCGATTATAAGTATTATGATTGGAGCCGCATGCAGGCATCCAAATCTTATGTGAAATTCAGAAACCAACAAATGCTGAAACTCGGAGGAAGTTATTTGCTAGGTAACATATATCGCCATCCTGTAAGGGTAATGGGAGGTGCGGGACTAAGCAACTCTTATGTAGTGGTAGAAGGTGAAAAAGCAACAAATTACTACCTTAGTGCCGGAGCTAATTTCATGTTCCGTAACAATAATACTTTGTCATTTGGTTTTAAATATAGCGGGCAAATGAATGCTACCAACGGTATGGCGCAAGAATATAAAATCGGCGTATTCTTCAATCTTACTTTTGCTGAAGGAGTGTACCGCGCTAAATTAAAATAAATTAGAAAACTAACAAATAATTTATAAAATGAGGAAATTATTACTACTTGCCACATGCGTCATTCTAAGCATGAATCTATCGGCAAAAAATGAAAAAACGAAAAAAGCAGATGAAGGTTTTGTTTTCACAACAATTAAAGCAAATCCAATCACGTCCGTCAAAAATCAAAACAGATCAGGTACATGCTGGTGCTTTTCAACGCTAGGATTTCTGGAATCCGAACTTTTGAAAGCAGGAAAAGGAGAATATGACTTATCCGAAATGTTTGTTGTTCATAAAACAATGGAAGATCGCGCAAAAAATTACGTACGCTATCATGGCGACAACTCTTTCGCAGCCGGCGGTAGTTTTTATGATGTGATGTATTGCATGAATAATTACGGATTAGTACCACAAGAAGTAATGCCCGGCATCATGTACGGTGATACCCTTCCCAATCACGGAGAGCTTGACGCTGTAGCCGAAGCCTATACCAAAGCCATTGCCAAAAGTAATTTCAAAAAATTGACCCCGGTATGGGAAAAAGGCTTATGCAGTATCTACGACACTTATCTTGGCAAATGTCCAACAAAATTCACATACAAAGATGTAGAATATACTCCTCAGTCTTTTGCCCAATCACTCGGATTGAATCCTGATGATTATGTTTCACTAACCTCATATACTCATCATCCATTTTATACTAAATTTTCTATTGAGGTACAAGATAACTGGAGAAACGCAGAATCTTATAATCTTCCATTGGATGAGTTAATGAAAGTCATGGATTATGCCGTTAACAATGGTTACACATTTGCTTGGGGAAGTGACGTCAGCGAAGACGGATTCACCCGCGACGGTATCGCAGTAATGCCTGAAGAAAAAGATGGTGCTGAAATTACGGGAACCGATATGGCCAAATGGACGAAAATGACTAAGAAAGATAAAGATAAAGAATTGACATCCAGACCTCTTCCCGAAATAAAAGTCACTCAAGAAATGCGCCAAAAAGCCTTCGACGACTGGGAAACAACAGATGACCACGGAATGCAAATCTTTGGCATAGCCAAAGATCAAAAGGGCAAACCTTACTTTATGGTTAAGAATTCATGGGGAACATCAAGCAAATATAAAGGTATTTGGTACGCCTCAAATGCTTTTGTTGCTTACAAAACAATGAATATCCTTATCAATAAGAATGCCATTCCTAATGATATCCGCCAAAAATTGGGAATCAATTAAAAATCACTATTTGAAATTTCGAAATTGATTATAGATTAAAAAAGGAAGCTTCTCCATTGGAGGAGACTTCCTTTTTTCCATGATAAATATTTGACATAAAAAAGAACTTTACATATATTGATCAAGAAATACTCATCTTTTCCAAATAATCTAAGAACTTATCTTTATAGCTATCTCCTACCGGAATATAAACTTCGTCACTATAAAGTATACGCATACGCGACACAGCAATCATCTTACGCAAATTTACGATATAAGAACGATGCACACGCATAAAATAGCTCTTCGGCAATCGCGCCTCAAGTTTTTGCATACTCACAAGAGTGATAATCGATTTCTTCTCACCCTCCACAAATATACGCACATATTCACTCATGCTTTCTATATATTTGATTTTATCCACATCAATGCGAACAACCTTATAATCACTCTTTACAAAGAGTACCCCATCCTTGACCTTTGAATCCTCGGATATAATTTCACCTTCTTTCGCCATCTGAATATATTCATGCTGCTTTCTTGCCTTTTCTGA